>Ga0163144_10009785_pt1 | contig 20530 bp, 18 predicted proteins | sample OliLak19BULKMAT1_FD_123175 | JGI IMG/M metagenome (GOLD analysis project Ga0163144, IMG submission 123175) | Freshwater microbial mat bacterial communities from Lake Vanda, McMurdo Dry Valleys, Antarctica - Oligotrophic Lake LV.19.BULKMAT1 | ecosystem: Environmental > Aquatic > Freshwater >... | reverse complement strand
TCATTTTTCTTCAGCGGCTCGGCCAAGCGCTGCACCTGCTCGGCGCTGATCCAGCCTGATCGGTAGGCAATTTCTTCCGGACAAGCCACTTTCAGTCCCTGCCGTGCCTCGATGGTTTGAATAAAATTCCCGGCCTGAAGCAGCGATTCGTGCGTGCCCGTGTCCAGCCACGCGTATCCCCGCCCGAGCTGGACCAGACTGAGCTGTCCCTGATCCAGGTAGAGCCGATTCAAGTCGGTGATTTCCAGTTCCCCGCGTGCCGAAGGACGCAAGTCGCGCGCCAGATCACAGACCTGCTGGTCGTAAAAATACAAACCGGTCACGGCATAGTTACTCTTTGGCTGGGTCGGCTTTTCCTCCAGGCTATGCACGCGTCCTGTGGCATCCACCTCGGCCACGCCATAGCGCTCGGGATCTCTGACCCAATAGCCGAACACGGTTGCCCCCGTCGCACGCTCATCGGCCTGCCGCAATAGCGGTGCCAGACCGCTGCCGTAATAAATGTTGTCGCCGAGAATCAAGCAGCTTGGTTCACCCGCGATGAAGTGCTTGCCAATGCGGAACGCCTCGGCCAAGCCGTTCGGCTCTGGCTGAATCGCATACTGGATATTCAGCCCCCAAGCCGAGCCGTCGCCCAGCAGGCGCTGGAACAGCACTTGCTCGTGCGGCGTATTGATCACCAAGATATCGCGCATGCCAGCCAGCATCAGGACCGATAGCGGGTAGTAGATCATCGGCTTGTCGTGCACCGGCAAGAGCTGCTTACTGATTGAGATCGTCAGCGGATAAAGGCGCGTCCCAGAGCCACCGGCCAGAATGATGCCGCGTCGTTTCATGCTAGTTCCCCGCTGGTTGCTACGCCGAGGCGTTCGCCGCGATAGGAGCCATCCATCACGCGCTGCACCCAGCCTTGGTTGGCCAAGTACCAGTCAATCGTGCGCGTCATGCCGCTGCCAAAACTCTCTAGGGCCTGCCAGCCCAGCTGCTTGAGCTTGCTGGCATCAATGGCATAGCGTCGATCATGCCCCGGGCGGTCTTTGACATAGCGAATCTGTTCACGAACGCTCACGCCGCCGGGCCGCACGCGATCCAGCACATCGCAAATGGTGTGGACCACCTCAATATTCTGCATTTCGGCGTCGCCACCCACGTTGTAAACCTCCCCCAACACGCCCTGTGCCAGCACCAGCGCAATGGCGCGGCAGTGATCTTCGACGTACAGCCAGTCACGCACATTGCGGCCATCGCCATACACCGGCAGCTCGCCGCCAGTGAGCGCCTTGTGGATGATCAGCGGGATTAGCTTTTCCGGGAATTGATAAGGGCCGTAATTGTTCGAGCAGTTGGTGGTGACGGTCGGCAGGCCGTAGGTGTGATGGAACGCGCGCACCAGATGATCCGATGCCGCCTTTGACGCGGAATAAGGGGAGTTGGGTGCGTAGGCCGTGGTCTCGGTGAAGCGCCCGGTATCCCCGAGCGAGCCGTACACCTCATCGGTGGACACATGCAAAAACCGGAAACCGCCCTGTGCCGACTCGGGGAGCGCGCGCCAATAGCCCAGTGCCGCCTGCAGCAGGCACAAGGTTCCCATAACATTGGTTTCGACAAAGGCCTGTGGGCCCTCAATCGAGCGATCGACATGGCTTTCGGCGGCGAAATGAATCACCGCAGTGATCGGGTGCTGCGCAAACAATCGCTGCAGCAACGCGGCATCGTTGACGCTGCCGTGCACAAATCGATAGCCCGGGTGCTGCGCCACGGCCTGCAGCGTTTCCAAATTGCCAGCATAGGTCAAGGCGTCAAGATTGACGATCTGGCGCCCTGCAGCCAGCTGTTGCAGCACAAAATTGCCGCCTATGAATCCTGCACCACCGGTCACCAACCACATCGTCGAAGCATCCTTTGATCTATGAGCGCGCTGCTGCCAGCGCATGAGTACAAAGCTAACCGTTATGGCCCGTAACCAGCCCAGAGCAGGAACCGCGCCGCGAGTATCGTCAGTGCCTGTCATCTCGACCGAAGGCAGAGATCTCAAACCGCCTTGGGATGAGCTTTCTCGCTTCCGTGGCAATGACCGGCCTTGACCGCCAGCCTTGACCGCCACGCTTTGGACCGCCACGCATGGACAGTTATAGCGCCACTTTCATCCGCGCGAAACATCTTTGCAGCCAACGACGGCCGCTTGGTCGGCCCGACATCACTGAAGTTCCGCAGCTGTCACCGCACCCTGCGGCCTCGCCGCGAAGGGTGCGATCACGGTCCCTCAGCCCTTCTTGAGCGCAGGGTGGACCAATTCACCCGCTTCGACATTGATGCCTTTGACCAGCGACGGCAGATTGCGCCATTGCCCGCTCGCCAGCCGCATCGTATAGGGCAGGATCGCGGCCGAAATGGCCTGCGACGAGGTCTGCGGGACCGCGCCCGGCATATTGGTCACCGCAAAATGCGTTACGCCGTGTTCGACATAGGTAGGCGCGGCGTAGGTGGTTGGACGAATGCCTTCGATGCAACCGCCTTGGTCAATCGAGATATCCACCAGCACGCTGCCCGGCTCCATGCTTTTGATCATCGCCGTGGTGACCACGCGCGGCGCGCGTGCGCTCGGAACCAACACGGCACCTACCACGATATCGGCGTCCCGCACCTCGCGTGCGACATAGCTCTCATAGGGATACAGCGCCGTGACGTTGGCGCCAAGACTCATCATTTTTTCCAGGCGGTCAGGACGCTTGTCGAACACAACCACCTGAGCCCCCATGGCCGCGGCAAGTGCAGCGGAGTTACCGCCCGCAGCGCCAGCTCCCAGCACCACAACTTTGCCGCGATCTGCAGCCGGAAGCCCGCCCAGCAGCTTGCCCTTGCCGCCCTGCGGCTGATGCAGCAGATGCGTGCCGACCTGAATCGCAATGCGGCCTGCAATCACGCTCATCGGAGCCAGCAGCGGCAGACTGCCATCGGCTTCTTCCACGCTTTCAAAGGCAATACCGCATAGACCGATATCAAGCAGGCGCTGCGTGAGTTCGGGTTCTGGCGCCAAATGCAGGTAGCAGAACAGCAGATGATGCTTTTTCAGAAGGCTCAGATCACCAGCGATCGGCTCCTTCACCTTGACGATGAGCTCGCCTTGCTCATACAGGCCCGCCGCATCGGGCGCAATCTTGACCCCAACATCAAGGAAGTTCTGGTCGGTGAATCCGCTCTTCTGCCCGGCTCCGGTTTCAATCCAAACTTCGTGCCCTGCCCGCACCAAGTCGCCGCATGCAGCGGGAACCAAGGCAACACGTCCTTCAAGGGTCTTGGTTTCTTTAGGTACACCAATGCGCATTTGTGCTCACTCCGAGTATCGCGATCGATCGCTGCCATAGAAGACTTCGAGTTGACTTGAGACGGACCTGCCCCCATGTTTCGCCGCTTCAACCACAAAGGCGCCCGCAAAAATCGGGCGGATTATAGCCATGGCCAACCCCAAACATGCCCGCGTCCTCATTCTCGGCTCAGGTCCAGCCGGCTATGCCGCCGCAGTTTACGCCGCACGCGCCAATCTGAAACCGGTTCTGGTGGCCGGCGCGCAACCCGGTGGGCAACTGATGATCACCACCGAAGTCGATAATTGGCCGGGCGACCCGCACGGTTTGACCGGACCAGGCCTGATGGAGCGCATGCAGCAGCACGCCGAGCGCTTTGAAACCGAGCTGATCCATGACCACATCAACGCAGTCGATTTTTCCGCCCGCCCGTTCAAGCTGCATGGCGACTCCGGCCAATACACCTGCGATGCCTTGATCATCGCGACCGGCGCATCCGCCAAGTACCTTGGCCTGCCCAGCGAGCAGGCGTTCCAGGGCAAAGGCGTCAGCGCGTGCGCAACCTGCGATGGCTTTTTCTACAAGAACCAGAAGGTCGTGGTGGTCGGCGGCGGCAATGTTGCGGTGGAAGAAGCGCTGTACCTGTCCAATATCGCCACCGAGGTCACGGTGATCCACCGCCGCGATAAATTTCGCGCGGAAAAGATTCTGCAGGACAAGCTATTCAGCAAACCGAACATCAAGGTGCTTTGGAGCCATGCCGTGGACGAGATCCTTGGTGACCACACAGGGGTAACGGGCGTACGCGTGAAGTCCACCGAGACCGGCGCCACGCACGACCTGAGCGTGCACGGCGTGTTCATCGCGATTGGCCACACGCCCAACACGGGCATATTCGAGCAGCAGCTGGACATGCGGCTGGGCGGCTACCTGGTAGTCAAAACCGGGCTGGAGGGCTTTGCCACGCAAACCAGCGTGCCGGGCGTGTTTGCGGCGGGTGACGTGTCCGATTCCGTTTACCGCCAGGCCATCACTTCGGCCGGCACCGGTTGCATGGCTGCACTTGACGCGGATCGCTTCCTGGAGGCACACGGACCGCATGCCTAGCCAGCGTGCGCAAGCCGTTGCAGCTGCTAAAAACAAAGTGCTGAAACGCGGATGAGCGACGCTGCTGTGCTCTTGTTCGGTGCGACCAATGCGGTCGGGCCTTACCTGCTTGCGCAAAGCGCGCAGCCCGTGCTGGCGCTCAGCCGCAAGCCGCAGACGCAGCCTTCGCGACACCAGTGGCGGCAGTCCGATTTCGCGCGCTTCCAGCCGCAATCCACCCCGCAATGCATCCTGAACTGCAGTGCGCTGGATGCGCTGGTCGACTGGCTGATGCGCACGCAATGCAGGCCGGCGCAGATCGTCGCGCTGAGTTCGCTCAGCGCCGTGTGGAAACTGACCAGCCCGGATGCCGGCGAACGCGCGCTGGTGGAGCGCTTGCTCGCGGCCGAAACGGCGCTGACCCACTATTGCCGCAAGCACCGCATTCAACTCGTCGTGCTGCGCGCCTCCTTGATTTGGGGCGCCGGGCGTGACCATTCATTGACGCCGATGGCCAGACTGGCGCAGCGCTGGCGGCTGCTGCCCTCACCGGCACTGGAAGGCGGTGCGCGGGCACCGATCCACGGCCGTGATTTGGCCGCGTGCATGCTGGCCGCTCTCATGCAGCGCCAGCCCATGCTTCAGCTTGCCATCCAGGGCGGCGAAGTGCTCAGCATGAAAGCGCTCTTGCAGCGCGTCGCATCCTCGGTCAAGGCTTCGACGATACCGCTGCCGAACTTTTGCGTTGAAACTGGCTTGCAGCTTGGACGCCGGCTTGGTATTGCCAGCGGCACCGGCGCCTGGCATCGCTATCGCCAGGCGCAAGTGATCGAGGACGGCGGCGACGCACATCAACTCGGGGTGTGTCCCGCCGGGTTCCGACCGCAAGTAGAAGATTGGCAGCTCACGCCGCTGAGTTAGCTGTCTATGGCAGTGAGCCAACTGGCAGCGTGAAACAGCGCGCCACAGTCGCCTAGAGTCGATTTGCGTGCAGCCCTAGGGCGCAGTCGCTTGAATCCGCTGCATCCGGTGTCAACGAAGCCTTGTCTGTGCGGTAATGGTCGAGACAGGTTTTGGCTCAATACTCCAATCGCTGTGGTGCGCAGGCTCACCCGATCCTACGCGTTTTAAAATCAACGACTTGCGGTATGGGTTCATTGCGAGATCTCAGTCTCAACGACGCTGAACGAGCTTCACGCGCACAAAATTGCGGCAGCAGCGCGTGCGGTCTCGACCGCGCCGCTTTGGCGGGTTAACCTTCACGCATGCAGAGTCCTGTTCAAGCCATTCAAAATCTTGGCCGCGGTACCGTTCAGTGGTTGTCCGAATTGGGCTACCTTGGAACCCTGTTTGCCGAATCGTTTTACTTTCTCTTGCTCGGGCCAGCGCGCGGGCAACCTGTGCGCTGGCGGCACATCTTGGAGCAAATGCGTCAGATCGGCGCTGACGCGGTTCCGATCGTGGCGCTGCTTTCGATGGTGATCGGGCTCAGCCTCGCCATCAACGGGATTGCCCAGCTGAAAACTTTCGGCGCCGAAAGCAAGATCGTGATGGGCGTCGCGATCGGTGTTACGCGTGAATTTGGTCCGCTAATCACCGGCATCGTGATCGCCGGACGCACCGCCTCGGCGCTGGCTGCACGCATCGGCTCCATGGTGGTCTCGCAAGAAGTGGACGCTTTACGAGTGATCGGCGTGGAGCCGGTGCGTTACCTGGCTGCGCCGCCTCTGATTGCGGCAATCGTCATGATGCCGGTGCTGGTTGTGCTGTCGGACTTCTTCGCAATTCTGGGCGGTGGCTTGTTCAGCATGATCCCCATCGACATCAGCTTGGCCGGCTACTTCTATCAGACCTTGCAGGTGCTTGAGCCCTGGGACATTGGACAAGGACTGATCAAGAGCCTGATCTTCGGTATTTTGATTGTGATTATCGGAGTCGCGACTGGCTTTGGCGTGACCGGCGGCGCCGAAGGCGTTGGTCGCGCCACCACGCGCGCGGTGGTGTTTTCGATTTGCGCCATTCTGATCGCCGACATGGTCTTTTCGTTCTTCCTTAACCGATGAGTCGCGACTACGAACCCAACAAGCCGGTGATTGAGGTGCATGGGCTGACCACGTACTACGGCAAGCGTCGCATCCTCGATGGCGTAGATTTTGTGGTTCAGCCCGGCGAAATCCGGGTCATTATGGGCGGCTCGGGCTCGGGTAAAAGCACACTGCTGCGGCATCTGCTCGGTTTGCACACGCCCGCTGCCGGCATCATTCGTATTCTGGGGAAGGACATCAGCCGGCTTGGCGCACGCGAGATGCTCGCTTTCAGGCGCGAGATTGGGGTGAGCTTTCAGGGCGGTGCCCTGTTCACGTCGATGACGGTCGGCGAAAATGTTGCGCTGCCGCTGCGCGAGCACTGGAAATTGGACGAAAACACGATCCGGATCATGTCCGGCCTGAAGCTTGAAGTGGTCAGCTTAGGCGGCTTCCAGGACCTGATGCCAAGCCAGCTTTCGGGCGGCATGATCAAGCGGGCGGCCCTAGCAAGGGCCATCGTCATGGATCCAAAACTGCTGTTCTTCGATGAACCGTCGGCGGGATTGGACCCCGTGGTCAGCGCCGAGCTGGACGAACTGATCCTCAAGCTCCGGGACGCCATGCGTATGACCATCATCGTGGTTACACACGAACTCGAAAGCGCGTTCAAGATTGCGGATCGAATCACCGTTCTGGATCAGGGCAAAAATCTGCTGACGGGGACCATGACAGAAGTAAAGGCAAGCGATAACGACCGCGTGCGCAGCCTTTTGAATCGAATTCCGCGCGAGATTGAGGTCAATGTGGACGAATACTTGCAACGCCTTACAGGGGAAGAAGTTTGAAACGCGATCACGTCAACTACTTTCTGGTGGGTCTGGTGACTCTGGTTGCGATTGTTCTTTTACTCGCAAGCCTTTGGGTGATCACCGGACGCAGCGGCGCGACCGATCGCTACACGGTTTATTACCGAAACGTGACCGGCCTTGGCTTCGGCACCGTGGTGTTCTATCAGGGCTACCGGCTTGGTCAGGTTGACCAGATTACGCCGGAGCAGAATCAAGACGGCACGCGCTTCAAGGTTGAGTTCACGGTCTCAAAGGGCTGGCGCATTCCGAAAGACTCCACGGCGGCGCTGATGTCGAGCGGTTTACTCGCCGACATGTTCATCGGCATCCGTGAAGGTGAAAGCGAACTGCTGCTGGAGCCTGGCACGGAGATCGCCGGACAGGAAGGCGGCGATATTTTTGGCGCCGTGGCCGAACTTGCGGGCGAGGTCACCGATCTTACGCGCTTGAAACTGACGCCCTTGGTGGATCGGCTGAGCAAAAGCCTGGATGCGGTCAGCGGAAAAATCGAAACCGGCGGCCCTGCTCTGGTAGACGATGCGCTTAAACTGCTGCAGCAGCTCAATGCCGGCGCTGAATCCCTCAATTTGGTGTTGGGGCGCGAAAACCGCAGCGCGATTGGCAGCATGCTTGGCAACGCTGATGGTGCCGCAAAAAACCTGCGCGATATCACCAGCGACTTGCGCGGCACCGGCGGCAAACTGGACGAACTTGCCACCGGACTGGCCGCGGCATTTAAAGAAAACCGACCCGAGTTCGATCAGGCCATGGGCGATTTGCGCGTCACGCTGGCCGCGCTTGCGCAGCGCATTGACGCAATTACCTACAATCTGGATTCAGCAAGTCGGCACGTCGACGAGTTCACCCGCGAGCTGCGTAAACAGCCGAACCGTCTGCTGTTTTCGCCGGCAGATGATCCATCCAGCGCCAAGGCGAAGGAAAAACAGCCATGAATCGAGTGCTTTTTTCTTGCCTGGCCTTGTTGCTGGCCTTGTTCCTGGTGGCCTGCAGCGCGCCGAAACCACTGCCAGATTTCCGCTATTACCGCTTGCCAGAGCCGGTAACACCGCATACGCGGGCCAGTTCGCCGCTGCAGCTGCCGCTGGTGGTTGAGTCGATCCGAGCCGATGGCGTGCGCGGCGAGCGACCCATTCTTTATTCAAGCGCGAACGACGCGCTGAAGCTTCTTCAGTACCACTATCAGCTTTGGGTGGACCCACCCGGCTCGCTGGTGCAGCGGCGCTTACTGGATCGGCTGTCTGAGGCCAGGATTGCGCCGCTGGTGACCGATCGCTTGTCGCCACGCGACCCATTGGTGCGCGTTACCGGCAGCTTGCGCCGCTTTGAACGGGTCAGCCGTGGCGCCGGCTGGACCGTAGTGGTCAGTATGCAGCTGCGTGCAGAGATGGACGGTGCTGCGCTGCCGCTGTTTGATCGCCGCTTTGAGCAAACGCGAGAGGTTGCAGACGACCTTGGGGAAACGGTGACGGCTTTTGCCGAATGCATCGACGCTATTGCGCTTGAACTTACCAACCAGCTTAGCGCTGCCGCGGCAAGCCTCAGCAAGCCATGAGCGAGGCCCAATGGCAGCGCGAGGTGCTGGACGAGCTTGGCATTGCGCGCTACGTCCCGCTGGCGGCTGCACGCAGGCACGCTGAAACAGCGGCAAAGCGTATAACGGTGTCATTTCCAAATGCGCCGATGACTGCCTTGCGGCAACACCTCGCGCTGTGGTTGCACGCCCGAAAGGTGCTGGATACAAACTCGGCAAACCCTGACATTGGTTTTGGCACAGCAGCATCGCTCAGCCTGCCAGCATTGCCCAAACTGCGAGGCGACGCCAAGCTCAAGCGCCAGATCTATCAGCAACTGCAGGCCTACTTCCGGCATGAGCGCGCAACCTAGGCAGGAAGCACCGCTGCTGCGGCCGCTACGTCTGACCGACCTGACGAGGGTGATGGAGATAGAGCAGCGCGCGTATCCGTTCCCATGGAGCGAAAGCACCATGCGCGACTGCTTTAAATCTGGCTATCAGAGTACGGGCGTGGAACTGGAAGCGCGCCTCATTGGCTACGGCTGGATCTCTTGTGCGGTCGGCGAGGCGCATATCCTGAATATTGCAACGGACGCCGCATTTCAGGCCCAGGGTCACGGCCGACGCGTGCTCAAGCGCTTGATCGACATCGCGCGCTGGTATCGGGCGGAAACGGTGTTCCTTGAGGTCCGCGCATCGAATGAAATCGCAATTGGGCTGTATCAGAATTACGGCTTTAATGAGATCGGCTTACGCAAGGGCTATTATCCTGCGCAGCGTGGGCGAGAAGATGCGCTGGTTTTCGCCATGACCCTGCTTCCGCCGGAAGCCCTTTAGCGCCGGAAGCCTATTGGCATCCGAGGGAACCTCTGGGAACCATTGGGAACCTCTAAAAACCTATTGCGCGGCCTGATTGCTGCCTTGCGCGGTGCTCGCAGTCTTCACGTAACCCCTTGTCACTTCGCTGCCTGCGCGCGGTGCGCCTTGCACTCAACCCGCGCGCTCCGGTTGCTATAGGTTCTATTGAGTGCCTAATTAGCCGATAGCTTTAGCGTCTGCGCCGAATCAAAGCAGCGCTCTGAGTGATTGATCGGATCGGTGAATGCGAGGCGCTGCGCGAGCAGCTGAAGCGGCTTGGAAAAATCAAGATAGTCTTCTTTTGCCAGCAATGTGGGATAAATGGGATCGTTCTCGATGGGTAACCCAAGGGCCGCCATTTGTACCCGCAGCTGGTGTCGTCGGCCGGTTAAGGGTTTGAGTTGATAAAGCGCACGCTCAGCGCTGCGCTGCAGCAGTTCAATCGCGCATTCGCAGTTGGGGACGCCGCTTCCCGTTTGCATCTGCATGAAATGGTCTCCAGGAATCAAGCGTGAGCGGTAAAGCATCGGCAGGGACAAATCTGCATTGAAACCGGCGATCGCGTGATAGGTTTTTTGCACCAGACGGTCACGAAACAAATTTTGGTAGGCGGCGCGATGCGCAGCGCTCTTGATCAGCAGCAGCAATCCGGCAGTGCCCTGATCAATCCGATGCGCGGGCGTCAGCTCCGCATCGTAGCCGGCCTCGCGCAGCCGCCATAGCAGGCTTTGTCGCACGTAGATCCCGGCCGGAACCACGGGCAAAAAATGCGGCTTGTCGGCGACCAGAATCAGCTCGTCTTCATATACGATGCTGTGGCTAAAGGGGATGTCCGGTTCGTTCGGCGATTCCCGAACATAGTGCAGGCGCTGACCGGCAAACTCGGCATAGGCGCTATTGGCAGTCACGGGCGTGCCGGATTCAGCGCAAATCTTGCCGCTGTTGAGCCGCTCCAACCAAACTCCAGGCGGCATGTGATGAAATTTTGCCTGCAGAAAATCAAGCACCCATCGAAACGGCGCGCCTTTCGGCAGCGCCACGCGGCTGATTCGCGAAGCCTCAGTCATTATCTAACTGGTTGCCTAGGGCCGGCGCGCTTTCCAGTAATCGGCGCGCGCGCGCAATTCGCCACGCGTCTTCGGCTTTGGGATAAATTTCTTCCGGGCTTAATGATACAGGCTTGAGTGTGGCGTCGAGTGCGCTTCGATTATCAAACACAAAACAAACGCCAGACCAAGCACCGCTTTGCCGCGCACTCTGCGCTTGCTCACGGCGATCGGCAAGATACTTCAGCACGCCGCCATCAAGGCTATAGCTTGCAACGCCGCGCTCGGCTAACCATGCGCCCGTTTTTTCACAGCGAATACCGCCAGTGCAGTACATCGCAATGCGCTTTCCCGCGCGCTGCCATTCCGGCAATTTAGCCTGCAAAAAGCTATTGAAGTCGGCATACAAGCCAACGTTGGGATCTTGCGCGCCTGTAAAGCGCCCAAGACCGTACTCAAACTGATTTCGATTATCCAACACGACCACATTCGACTCGGCAATGAGCGCATCCCACTGCTCTGAATTCAGCGCACATGCTTGCGCCGGATCCTTGCTAAAGTCTGCGTCATGCGGCTCCGGCAGGCCGGTCAAAGGCTCAAGCGTGAACCCCATTTGCACCAAATCGGCTTTGACGCTGATCTTGAGCGTGCCAAACGGCGGACGCTGACAGGCTGTACGCTGAAAACGCATGCCCAAAAACGCGCCTGCCAGCTGTTCGTCGTGCTGCAGTCCATGCTCAAACGCATCAAGCGCTTGGGCTGATCCCGCCAACGTGCCATTGATGCCGGTTTTGGCAACGATCACCGCACCTTTGAGCGCCGCCGCTAACGCCCGCACCACGCGCGCCACCGACGGCGCATCGGGCAGCGCGACGAAACGGTAGAAGGCAATATGAAACATCGGGTGGCCGGCAACAATGACTATTCTGCGAGCAATCGCGCGCGCGCCATCGCGCCCGGATCCGGTGCCTCGGGCGCGGCCAAGACCGGCTCAAGGCTGAGCTGACTGATATCGATTTCCGCCCGCGCTACGCAGCGCGGTTGCACCAGGGTCGCGCCAAGCTCGGCAAGCTGAAACTTGCTGAGGTCAAAGTGGCGCACGGGCACCTTCGGGCGCTCGGGTAGCAGCGTGGCACCAACGGGCGCCAACAGCGAAGGATCCGCGTTCGCAAGCCCAACCGCAGCCGGAGCACTGGCAGTGGGTAGCGCACGGGCAGCACTCTGAGCGCTCGATCCGGGCGCAAGCTGGCTGCCGATTGCAGCTGGCTGCGGCGTTACAGCACGCGTTGCGGGCGTCGCCGCACCCGCTGCCGCTCCGAACCCAGCAGAGCCAATCTCCATTGGAACCATGGTCACCATCAGGCCAGCTTGGCGCAGCATTTCCTGATAGCGCTGCGCGGCTTCACGAGCCAAGCCGCGCTTGAGCACCAGCTTGGGTTGATCAAGCATCGCGGCCACGCGCAACTCATCAAGCTTGAACAGGTGCATCAGGTTCCGCGTCACCGTGGCGCGGTCGAAATCCTTCAGCAGCTTGCCGCGAAACACCAGTTCAAAGCTTGCGTCTGTCATTTGGCGTACTCCCCGAGCACTGGTTTTAACGCCACAAACCATCGCAGATTAGCGCCCAAAGCTGCGCGCCTCAGCCCACGTAAACCGGATAGCGTCGGCACTGCTCGGTGACTTTCGCCCGCACTTTGGCCAACACGTGTTCGTTTTCCGGCTGGTCAAGAACATCACAAATCCAATGTGCAAGCTCAGTTGCGTCGTGCGCGGTGTAGCCGCGCGTGGTGATCGCAGGCGTGCCAATGCGCAAGCCCGAAGTGACTGACGGTGGCCGCGGATCATTCGGAACCGCGTTCTTGTTGACCGTGATATGGGCCGATTCGAGCGCGTTTTCGGCCTGTTGCCCGGTGATCTCTTTGCCGATCATGCTGAGCAGGAACAAGTGATTTTCGGTGCCGCCACTGACCACTTTGTAGCCGCGATCGATCACCACGCGCGCCATCGCCTGACAGTTCAACACCACCTGCTGCTGGTAAGACTTGAACTCGGGCTGCAGCGCTTCAAGGAATGCAACTGCTTTGGCCGCGATGACGTGCATTAACGGACCCCCTTGGGTACCGGGGAAAACCATGGATTGCAGCTTCTTTTCCAGCTCAGGATTGCTCTGCGCCAGAATGATGCCGCCGCGTGGACCGCGCAGCGTTTTGTGCGTGGTGGAGGTGACGACATGGGCGTGCGGCACCGGATTTGGGTAAACGCCGGCGGCCACCAAACCCGCGACATGCGCCATATCGACCACAAAGTAAGCGCCAACGCTGTCGGCGATGACGCGCATACGTGCCCAGTCGACCACTTGGGAATAGGCCGAGAAACCACCGATCAGCATGCGCGGCTTGTGCTCCAGAGCCAGGGCCTCAACTTGCGCGTAGTCGATCAGCTCGGTCTGCGGATCCAGGCCGTATTGCACCGCATTGAAAATCTTGCCCGAGAAATTGACCTTGGCGCCGTGAGTTAAATGTCCGCCGTGCGCCAAGCTCATGCCGAGGATAGTGTCTCCGGGCTTCAACAGGGCGAGGTACACCGCAGCATTGGCCTGCGAGCCCGAGTGCGGCTGCACATTGGCGTAGCCGGCACCGAACAGCTGCTTGGCGCGCTCGATGGCAAGCCGCTCGGCGATATCGACATAGGCACAGCCGCCGTAATAGCGCTTGCCTGGATAGCCTTCGGCGTACTTGTTGGTGAGCACCGAACCCTGCGCCTCAAGCACACGGCGCGACGCATAGTTTTCCGAGGCAATCAACTCAACATGGTCTTCCTGACGCACCGCCTCCTGCGCGATGGCTTGATGGAGTTCAGGGTCTAGATCGGCAATGGTCATTTGGCGTGGAAACATCGCGGCGTCCGGTTCAAAAAGGAGGACTCGGATGATAGGTGCTTTCGCCTTAAAGGGACCAGCCTGATTGCGTTGAACGCAGAATTTCCGCCAGCCGCGGCAGCTTCGCTGGCGCTTTAAATCCACGCCCATTTGCGCAATCGACCAAACGCCGTGGTATGCAATCGACCAGACGCCTTGGTATTACCCTCTTATTGAAAAATGCCTTGTGAATGCGAGGCCATGCGCGATCAGCGCGGCTGCCAGCGGAATCCTTGGCTTGCGCCGGACGCAAGCAATCGGCCCGGCTCACCAATCGATCTGACGCCACCGCTCGGCCTCGGTGGCGGATTGCGCAATGCGCCCTTCGTCCAACCGCGAGCTGGCCACCAGTAAGCACCAGCACAATATGCGTCGCCATTCCCGCCTGAACATTGCCATCTCCGCCCGGATACCGAAGCGCAGGATGCGACCGCGGCGGCCGCCCACAAAGTGCCGCGCCCGCCTATCGTTATGCCCTCAGGTTATGGCTGCGGTCGATTGCAGGTTGCAAGCAGGGTCGATTGCAGTTTGCTTGCGCGTCGCGTCAGCCAATCGGCAGGCTGACCGGCGAACCTGGACCAAACGGAAGACCCAATGCAAGCCACGCCACGAACAGGATCGACCAGCCAATCAGGAATGCGATCGAGTACGGAATCATGAGCGCAATCACGGTACCCATGCCGGCTCTGGGTTCGTAGCGCTGGATGAAGGCAATGATCAGGGCGAAGTAACTCATCATTGGCGAGATGATGTTGGTCACGCTATCGCCCACGCGATAGGCCGTCACTGTGGTCTCTGGTGGGTAACCAAGCAGCATGAACATCGGCACAAAAATCGGCGCCATCAAGGCCCACTTGGCGCTTGCGCTACCCATCGCCAGATTCACGGCGGCGGTAAGCAGGATGAAGGATAGGAACAGAGGAATCGAGGGCAGTCCGGCCGCGCGCAGGAAATCGGCGCCGTGCACGGCGAACACCAGTCCAAGATTGCTCCAGTTGAAAAAGGCCACGAACTGCGCGCAGAAGAACACTAGCACCAGGTAGCCACCCATAGTGGACATCTGTTGGCTCATGCCCCTGATCACATCCTCATCGCTCTTGATGGTTCCGGCACCGATGCCGTACGCAACGCCAAGCCCAACACCAATGATGAAGATAAACGCCACGATGCCGGTCAACAGCGGCGAATGGATCACGCTGCCGGTTCCAATTTGGCGCAGAAAGCCCTGTTCTGGAAGTATTCCAAGCAGGATGACCACAAACACAAATAGCCCGGCGTACGCGGCAAACTTCAGGCCGCGCCGCTCCTCGGCGCTGAGTGGCTTGACCTCGTCATCGGCAGTCCGCTCCCCCTTCCAGGCACCCACACGCGGCTCCACAATGCGCTGCGTCACGAAAGTGCCGAGCGCCGTGACCAAGAAGGTGGAAACGAACATGAAGTAGTAGCTGGCGGCCGCACTGACTGTGTAGGTTGGCGTGACGATGCGCGCCGCTTCCTGAGTCAGTCCGGCCAGCAGCGGATCAATGGTTCCGAGCAATAGATTCGCGCTGTATCCGCCGGATACGCCGGCAAAGGCAGCGGCTACGCCGACCAGCGGATGGCGGCCCGCGGCAAGAAATATCAAACCCGCCAATGGCACCAGCAAGACATATCCAATCTCGCTAGCCATGTTGGACATCACCCCCGCAAACACCACAATCGGCGTCAGCCAGCGCGCCGGGGATGACAGCACCAGCAGCCGCATGGAGGCACCAATGAAGCCGCTGACCTCCGCAACACCGATGCCGATCAGCGCCACCAGCACCGTGCCGAGCGGCGCGAACGAGGTGAAATTGGTGACCAAGCTGGTGAGGATTCGATGGATGCCTTCAATTGACAGCAGGTTGACCACTTTGACCAGCTCGCCCGTCTTCGGATGCGTGGCTTCAAGTCCAATCAGGGCGCCCAGCGAAGAAGCAAACAGCACCAGCAGCGCCATTCCAGCAAACAAAGTGGTCGGATGCGGCAGTGCGTTGCCGGCACGCTCGACCACATTCAGGAAGCGATCAACGCGCGAACTGCTGAATGCGGCGGTTTCAGCCATAGGGCTCAATCAAAATTTGGAAGCCCAGAATCATCCCTTCACGCACGTCGTGAATGCGTGATCACAGAGGCCCACAGCCGAGCCTACGATTGGCGCCAACATTGAGGCCGACGGGGCGCACGCGATGCAGCTGCCGAGCGAACCGGCGCTCAGACCGCGTCCAGATAGAACCAGGCGCCGCCTTCCCGCACAAAACGGCTGCGCTCATACAGGCGCTGCGCACTGGCCCCGCCGAGCCGAAAGCGCGCAACAAACTCCACGCTACCGACGTCCCCGTCGCTGTGCGCGGCAATCACCGTCAGACCGAGCCACTTTAGGCCGGCTTCAAACTCGATCCGAGTCGGCCGCGTAAGCACATGCCAAGTACGCTGCAAGTAGCTTTCCAGCGTTAGTACGTATGCGCTGTAGCGCGACCGCATCAATGCCTCGGGCGTGGGCGCCAGCGCGTCCTGGTGCCAAGGCGCGCAACAGCACAGGTAACTCGTGCCGCCGCAGGGACAAGCTTGCGCCTGCGGCTTGGCGTGAAACGCGTTCATTTTGGCCGAGGCTGGAAGTTCGTCACTGTGAGCGCCGCGACGCAATTCATTTGGTTGTTCAAAGTTCTGGGCGAAGCGACAAATGGATTGCCGCGTCGCTGAGCTTCTTTCCCTGAACCCATTGCGTAAGTCATTGAATTTACGGCGCGCCTGCGGGTAGTGCGGGGACGCGCTTCATGCTTCTGGATGACTGCACGCCATGACCGTCAACGCGTTCTGCGCAGGCGATAACCGGCGAAATCGAGCCGCAGCGCGCTGCCGGAGCCAAGCACTCGCACGGGCTCACCAAGCAGAGCTCCAGTGCCCGGCACCACCCAGGTCTTGGCATCGACGCGCTGCAGTGGAAAGCGGACGGTGAAGCGAAGCACCAGCGGCACGCTGTACGACACGCTCAAGCCATGGCTTCCTTCGTCAATCTTGATCTTGCTGAGACGAAACGTCTCAACCAGTGAATCGGGATTTTCCAGCTCCCAACTGCCGACCAATTCGCGCGCCGCGGGATCCAGCGCCTGTTGCTTGAAGGTGCTACCGAGCAACACCCGGTTGCCAAAAAACCATCCCAGCAGATAGCGCTGGTTGCCCATCCGTGCCGGTCGCAGCAGGACGCGTTTCAGGAATCCGAATTGGAGCGGCAGGGCCCCGAACAGCTCGTAACGGACACCGAACCAACCATCGGCGCGCGGGCGCGCGGAAAAGCCCAGCCCAAAGGCATCAAAGTCGAAATTGTCCCCGTTCGCCTCGAATTCAATCAAGCCACCGGACGTGCTGTAGTAGGTCGCCATGGCATCGGGCTGAAAGCCCTTTGGCATCAGGATGTTCTCGGGTGGCGCGGTGCTGTCGTCCGATGGCGCAATCTGTGCGCGCTGCATCAAGGTGCAGTCAAGCACGCCGCGAGCGCTCTCCGCCAATGGCCGCGCCGCCTCGGCGGCATTCGCCAGCGTAAGCGACCCAATTCCAAGTTGCGGGAGCAGACGCAATTCGCCCTGCGTGCCTGGAGAATCGAGAAACACGCGCGCGACCGGACCGACACTGGCGCGTTCGCTGCTGGTGACGGTAAAGCCGTAACCGTAGCCCACATCCAGATCCAGCGCGGTCTGGTGCTGCGAGGTCAGCATGCGCATGCGCTGCGCGGGCGCCAGACCGACATCGGGCCGATCGCCAAGCAGGTATTGGCCGAGCCCCACCAGCTCCTCGGCGCTGGCATAGGCGCCGAAAAGAGCCGGTTCGGTGCTGCGCAGCATCAGCGGCCTGCCGTCGCGATGCCCCTGCACCGCCGCGGTCGGCGCTTGCCACTGCGTACTGGACATCGCCAAAGGTTCCAGCAGCTCGCTACGCAGCCAAGTTTCGTATCGCTGCGCGGTAACGTGTTCCAGCAGCTGCTGCAAAATCTGGCCGGACTGATTGGAGTAACCGGACAGCTGATCCACCGGACGCGCCAGAAACCACGGCGTGCGCGCGATTTCCGCTGGCGCCACATCGGCGTTTTGGTACAAACCCTGCAACCGACCCTGGGCAAGTCCCGCATGGTGGGTCAACAGCAGCGCAGGCGTGATCCGCTTGACCTGTTCTGGATCGCCTTGAATCTTGGCTCCGGGAAGCTGCGCCAGTAGCGGAGCGTGCAGGCGAATGCGCTTCGCCTCCGCTAAGTTCAACACGCCCATCTGCAAGAACAATTGCGAACCGCGCCCGAGCGGCCAGGCCGAGGTCAAAGCCAGCTGGTCACCGCGGCGCTGCACCAAACCATCGAAAAAGCTGAAGTAGCGCTCGCTTTTGCCAAATACAATCAGCACCATGCCGGGCGCATCAGATTTACGAAAGCCCGTTTTCGCGAGCTTTAGACGAGTTTCATCGGCACGTTCTGCCACGCATTGCGCGGCATCAAGCGCCTGCGCTGACGGGCATAGCGCTACGAACATGATGCAAGCCAACAGGCAACGCCTTACGCGAAGCGGGTCGAACCTCAAGCACTGAGCTGCTATCTTCACCAATCCGCCTTTCAACCAATGCCCATTTTCAATCAATGCCCACCATGAACGCCGCGCAGCGAATTGCCGAACTCGGCCAAGAACTGAACGAACACTCTAGGCGCTATCACGTGATGGATGCGCCGACGATCTCCGATGCCGGATACGATCGCATGTTTGAAGAACTCAAAGCGCTGGAAAGCGCACATCCGCAGCTGGTTCGGGCGGATTCGCCGACGCGCCGAGTGGGTGACAAAGTGGTCGACAGCTTTGCCGAACGCGTCCATCGCGTGCCGATGCTGTCGCTCAGCAACGCTTTTGCGCAGGAAGACGTCGCAGACTTTGTGCGTCGCCTGCAGTCGTTTGGCCTTGGCAACCTGGAATTTTCGGTCGAACCGAAAATTGATGGCCTGGCGATGAGTCTGCGCTATGAGCACGGACTGCTGGTGCAGGCGGTCACGCGCGGTGACGGCGCCACCGGCGAAGACGTTACGCACAGCATCCGCACCATCAAGGCCGTGCCGCTTTCATTGCCGAATGAGGCACCTGAAATACTTGAAGTACGCGGTGAGGTGTACATGCCTATTGCCGGCTTCAACGCGATGAATGATCGCTTGCGGGCACGGGGAGAAAAGACCTTTGTCAACGCGCGCAACGCCGCTGCCGGCAGCGTGCGCCAGCTTGATCCGCGCCTCGCCGCCGCGCGTCCGCTGAGCTTCTTTGCCTATGGGCTGGGCGAAACCAGTGGCGCGCTGGCCGATCGCCATAGCGCTTGCCTGCAAACGCTCAAAGCGCTTGGCTTTCCGGTTGCGCCGGAAGCATCCACCGCGGTAGGACTTGCCGGCTGCCTGGCCTATTACGAGCAGATGCAGCAAAAGCGCGCCCGCTTGCCCTACGAGATGGATGGCGTGGTGTACAAGCTGGACCGTCTTGCTGATCAACAAGCAGCGGGCTTCGTTTCGCGCGCTCCACGCTGGGCGACGGCGCACAAGTTCCCGGCCCAGGAAGAGCAAACAGTGCTGCTGGGCATCGATATTCAGGTTGGCCGCACGGGTGCTTTGACCCCGGTGGCGCGATTGCAGCCCGTGTTCGTGGGCGGAGTTACCGTGAGTAACGCGACGCTGCACAACTTTGATGAATTGGCGCGCCTCGATCTGCGGCTTGGCGACACGCTTGTGATCCGACGCGCTGGCGACGTCATTCCGCAGGTGCTCAGGCAGATTCCCGAGTTGCGGCCCGACGTTAGTCGCCCTTTTGTGCCCCCCACCCATTGCCCGGAATGTGGCTCACTCGCGGAGCGTCCGCCTGAGCAATCGGTGTTGCGCTGCACCGGTGGATTTCGCTGCCCGGCGCAGCTGCGCGAGGCGCTGCGTCACTTCGCGTCGCGCCGCGCGCTCGACATTGAGGGCCTGGGCGACGAATTGATCGATCAGCTGGTGCAAAAGCATTTGGTGCAGGATGTCTCCGATATTTATCGGCTGGATCAGGCCACCGTTGCCGGCCTGGAGCGCATGGCGGTGAAAAGCGCCCAAAACGTTTTGGCCGCGATTGACGTTAGCCGCAACACCACGCTGGAACGCCTGCTTTATGGACTCGGTATTCGCGATGTCGGCGAAGCCACCGGAAAGCTGCTAGCGCGGCATTTTGGCGCGCTTGACCGCGTGGCCGCAGCCAATCTGGAGCGACTGCAGCAGATCCCCGATGTTGGCCCCATTGTGGCCGGAAGAATTCACGCGTTTTTTCGCGATGAGCGCAATCTTGCGATCATTGATCACCTGAAAGCGCGCGGCGTGAGTTGGCGCGAAAGCGAGCCCAGCGCAGACGCTCCCGGACCGCTGGCTGGCAAGACCATCGTGCTTACCGGTGAGCTGGAAAGCCTGACGCGCTTAGAAGCCAGCGCGCGCCTGGAAGCACTTGGCGCAAAGTGCGCCGGCAGCGTGAGCAAAAAAACCCATATGGTGATCGCGGGCAGTAAGGCGGGCTCCAAGCTTGAGCAGGCGCGCACTTTGGGCATTGAGGTGCGCGATGAAGCCGGCTTGCTTCAGCTGCTTGCGGCATTGGAATTGCCTTGAGGGCGGCGGCCAGAATGCGCGCACGCGCAGAGCAAGCGCAAACAACGATACCGGTTCCGGCGCAAATCAGTAGCTGGCGCCGCACGCAGCCGGCCCGGAGCATGAAACGGGGCGCGCTTGGCCGTGACGCGAGCGCTCATGCCGGCGCTGCCGCTTCGCAACCCCTCCCAAATAGTGCGGAGGGAGCCAAAGCTTTGCGCTTAACGAAGTACGGGGCTCATCGAAGTACGGGGCTCATCGAAGTACGGGCTCAT
>Ga0163144_10009784_pt1 | contig 20530 bp, 12 predicted proteins | sample OliLak19BULKMAT1_FD_123175 | JGI IMG/M metagenome (GOLD analysis project Ga0163144, IMG submission 123175) | Freshwater microbial mat bacterial communities from Lake Vanda, McMurdo Dry Valleys, Antarctica - Oligotrophic Lake LV.19.BULKMAT1 | ecosystem: Environmental > Aquatic > Freshwater >... | reverse complement strand
TTCGGCCAGGACGCGCTCGACGAAGGCGCTGCGCGACGAGTTGCCGGCCAGCAAGATGACGACCCCTTGATCCTTGAAGTCGCCTTCCTCGCCCCAGGCGGCGTTGCCGAGCGTGCTCTTCATGAGCTTCACGCCGCCGCGGATGCGGGCAATCAGGTGCTCCTGCATCTCCTTGGAGAGCGCGGACAGGTCCTCTCCGAACGAAGTCAGTGGCATCTCGCTGCCGTCGAGGCGAGCGGCGGAAAGGTTGGGGGCGCTCGTGGGCTTGTGCTCGGGGCCGTATTTCACGGTCTCCAGCCCCAATTCGCGCTCGAAGCGGACGCGGTTCTGGCGGCCGGCGAGGCTGCGCTTGTAGAGGAAGGCCTTGTTGGCGAGGTTGTTGGGCGGCAGGGTGACCGGCCGCATCATGGGCACCTCTTTTTCCTCCATCTCGGGGAGGTGCTTCTCGTGCTGGTGGGCGAGCCACACCAGCTCGTGCGTCAGGTAATCGCCGCCCAGGTGGTCGTCGCCGCTGACTTGCAGGGTTTCAATGACGGTGGAGCTGCCGAACTGCTCTTGCTCCTCGGGCGAGGCGGGGCGGAACCGGCCACAGGCGATATCCAATGTGCCACCGCCGAAATCGAACACGGCAAAGCGCATCTCGCCGAACTTGGAGATCAATGGCTCCAGGGCGGGGTGGGCGGCGAGCTCGGGGCAGACCTCGGCCGCGAAGGCCTCGGGCTCGCTCGCGGCCATCTCGACGGTGACCTCGTCGGCCGGGATGCTCGACGGAATGGCCAGCAGGATGCCATTTTTGATCTCGTCCTCGAGCAGCTTGCGCGAGCGCTCGTCGAACTTGGCGGGGTGGGTGAGGCGGTAATGGAGATACACGTCCTGACCGGGGCGATTGATCGCGCGGCCGAGCAGGTAAGCGTACGTGCGAATCAATACGCGGACGCGGGCCTCGTCGAGCAAGAAGTCGCGCTGGCGCTCGCGATCGCGGAGCTGCGGCGAGTGGTCGAGGTTGAGGATGCGCTCGGGCAAGCTCTTGAGCTCGCCGATGACGGCATTGGGTGCGGAGGCGCGGGCCTCGTAGGCGGCGTGACTGCCACGGACGATGCGGAGCAGATGCGGAAAGCGCTGGGTTCGGGGATCGCGATCCATCTCGGCCCAGAGGCGCTCGTGATCTTCGACGAGCAGATAGGCCGGGTTCTCGGCGCTCTCCGTCGTGGAGCGCGGATCGGCTTTCGGGGCTCGCGGATCGGCGGTCGCGGTCTTGTCCGAGGTTGGCTTCGGATCGGCTGTCGCGGTTCGTTTGGCCGCGGACGAGGCGCTGGAGCCGAGTCGGAGGAGCGAGCGATAGCCCTTCTGATAGAGCGCCGCGACGGTGGCAGTCGTGCCGAAATCGATACCGACCGCGGAGAGCCGCTGGAAGGTCTTGAGCAGCGGCATTGGGTCGCGGACGCGAATGGGAAACGGCGCGTACCAGGCGAGCGTGACGCTGCTCTCGCCGAAGGTGAGCACGTGCTCCACCGCGAGATCGAGCGGCACGTCTTTGCCCTCTTGCGGGACGGGGAGCAGGGCAGGGTGGGCGGAGTCGAAGAGCAGCTCGGTCTCCGTCCGGGTGCCGCTGCCGTTGCGGCGAGTGGCGTCCTCGACGAGCGCGCCGGCCTGCGCGCCGTTCGCAAAAGCGTGCCCGAGGTGCGACGGGCGCGGGTCGAGCGCGAACACGTCACCGTCGCGAACCCACTCGGCGACAAGGCGCAGCCGCCATTTGCCGGTGCCGAGCCAGAGGCCTTCTTCGGGGTTTTGCAGGTCGAAGAGGCGGCGCTCCTGAGCGTCGAAGAGGGCGCTGTCGGTCGATTCGAGCAGATCGAGCGAGGCGATCTCGGGGCCCTTGGCGGCGAGCGGCACCAGCGTGGTCCTGGCGAGCGGGACGAGGCGGCCGCCTGGCGACAGCATCAGGCCGAGCGCGAACGCCGTGCCGAAATGGGGGCGCAGCAGGCGCAGCGGGACGGTGAGGGTGAGCGCAAACGGGCGGTGCGCGCCGCTCTCGGGCTCACCGACGGCGGCGGTCACCGGGACGCCCAGCGGACTCTTGCCGAAGTCGAGCGCGGCGGTGAACGGCTCCAGGCAGACGCCCGTCACGGTCACGACGAAGTCGGCCGCGGCGAGCCAGCCGTCGAACGCTGGCAGCACCAGATCGTGCGCGGCGGTGACGGCACGGGTGGGACGGATTTCGAGGCGGGCCCCGTGGTTCCCCGTCCGGACGATCGCGACGGAGATCTCGTCGATGCGAAGGCGCGGCACGGTGGAAGCGTTGGGCGGGCTCGGCGAGAGGTCGGCGTCGGAGGCGCTCATGGGCCGAGAAGACCCATAGCGCAGTCGACGGCCCGCCAGGAAGCGGCGTTGCTCTCGGGCGTGCCGTCGCTCGCGACTACTTCGCCTCGACTTCGCTTTCCCGGCACACCTGGATCAGGGCGCGTTTCATGACGCCCCGGATCACGGATGGGGCGGCGCCTGCGGCCTCGGATCGCTCCCCAGCAGCGCGAACACCGCGTGGCTGAGCCAGCGCCCGTCACACCACTCGGCCTCGCGGGCGATGCCCTCGAACTTGAAGCCCAGCCGCGCGATGACAGCAAGCGAGCGGTGATTGTCGGTCGCAGCAGCGATGCGAATGCGATGCGCCCCCATGCGCGTGAATGCAAAGTCCATCGCGGCCCGGGCCGCCTCCGTCATGAGGCCCTTGCCCGCCGCGTCGGTGCGCAGCCAGTAACCGAGCTCGCAGCCGCGGTGCATGTGAATGAGCGACTCCAGGCCGACCTGGCCGACGAGGCCGAGCCGCTCGCGGTCGCGCACCACGAAGCGAAACGCGCGGCCCTGATCCCAGTCGAGCGCGCACGCCTCGGCGAAGCGCATGCTCGCCGTGATGTCGCCGTGGAACTGCACCCACGGGAGCCACGGCCTGAGCGCCGCGCGCGACTCGTTCACCGCGAACCACATGTCCTGGCCGTCGCTCGGATCGATGGGGAAGAGCGCGAGCCGCTCGGTCAACACGGGCTGGCTGCGCATCTCCTCGCGCGGCACGATCGTCAGCATCGTTCCCTGCGCTGCGGCGCGCGCCCCGCCGTCACGGGCACCGCACGCGCGCAGCGTGGGGCTCGGCATCGTTCCCTGCGCGGCGGCCGGCGCCCCGCCGTCACGGGCACCGCACGCGCGCGACGTAGGGCTCGGGCAACGTCGCTTCGAGATCGAGCCACGCCGCCAGGAACAGGCCCTTCTCGGCGCCCGCCACGACCGCCACCACGGGCTGCGTCGCCTGCGCCCGCCCGACCTTCGCCGTCCTGGCGAACCCCGCGCGACCGAGCTGCGAGACCACGAGCCTCCCGTCCTCGATCCACGCCGTCATCGCCCCGCCGGCCCCCGCGGCGACCGCCGGATAGGCGGCGTTCGCCGAGAATTTTCGCCGCCACAACGTCCGGCCCGAGCCGAGCTCGTAGGCCGCTCCGTGCGCGCCGGGCGGCGACTCGCCGTGCCACACCACGAAGCAAAGCTCCGTCGAGCAGGCGATCTGCGGCGCGTGCGCGATGCTCTTGTCGACGTTCACGAGGGCCAGCGAGCCGACCGCGCGACCCTCGCGGTTGCTCCCCGTGCTCGACATCTCGCGGCCCAGCTCGCCGAACGCGATCGTCTGCAGCTCGATGAAGCTGGCGGGCTTGCGATCGAGCTCGAACACAAGCCGCAGCGCGTCGTTCGCCACGGTGCCGCGCGGGAGCTGGGCGAGCGCCCGCGGCGCCCCCGACGGCACGAGATCCGTCGCGCGGCTCGGCGCGCCGTCGGGCTCCAGCGTGGTCATCGAGAGCTTCTGCAGGAAGATGTCCTCGGAGTCGCGATCGCCCTCGTCGGTCCACCCGACCACCAGCCCGCGGCCCGGCGCGCCGAGGATCACCGGCGCGCTCTGCGCGCTCTTCGGCGGGCCGACGCGCACGGCGTTGCCCGTGGGTTTGCCGTCCGAGCCGAGCCACCGCGCGTAGCTGCCGGGCGAGGTCGCCTTGGCGTCGGTGTACAGCGCGATGAGCTTGTCGCCCCAGGCGAGCAGCTCGACGCCGCGCACGTCGACGCCGTCGGGGGTGAGGTCGAGCGCGTTGCCGGTGATCGCGAACGAGCCGTCGAGCCGGGCGACGTACGCGTGGCTCGCCCCGCCGTGCGCGTCGGTCCACGCCGCGATGGCGCCGCTTCCGGCCGCCACCACCGACGGCCTCGTGGCGGCGGCGCGGCGCGCGTTGGTGTCGACCAGGTCGTAGGTCCGTGGCCGCGCGATGCCGGTGAGGTTGCACGTGCCGCGGTTGCCCAGCGCCGCCGCGACATGGCGCATCAGCCCTTGCGCCGCCGGGTGCTGGTTGCTCTTCGTGGCGGCCTGCGCGAGCTTCGCCGTCGCCGTCCTGGTGTCGCCCGAGGCGAGCGCGTTCTGCGCGTCGCGCACGTCGGTGAGCCACTCGGGCGGCGACGCTTCGCGCACCGACGGCGTCGTCACGGCCGGCGCCGTTCCCGCCGGCGCCTGGGCCGTCGCGCTCCCGCTCGGGGCGTTCGTCGCGCTCACCCCGCTGTCGGTTCCATCGGGCCCGGTGGGCGGCGAGGACGTGGAGATGGCGAGCACGACGAGCCCGACGGTGAGCAGCACCAGCGCGCTGATGAGCACGAGACGCCGGCGCCGCCGCGCCTTCGCGAACGGGTTCTTGTCGATCTCGGAGTCGTGATCGGGGCTCGTCGGCCGCGTCGTGCCGCGCGGCCTCGGGGTCGTCGGGATCTGCGGCGGAGCCTGCGCGGATCGGTGAATCCCCGGCACCGGGGTGGACGTCGGCGGGCGCAGGCTGGCGGGCACCGGCGGCGCGTTCGGGGCGACCTGCGGAACCACCTTGGCGATGCGGCCGTCCGGCGTGCGGCGGAAGCGCTCGAGCTTGCCGTCCACTTCGCGGCCCGGCGGGCGCTTGGTCAGCACGCGCGTCGGATCGCCGTCCTCGTCGGAGCCGTCGATCGGCCGGAAGTGATCGGCCGGTACCTCCTGCGCGGGCTGCTGTCGCGGCGGCGGCGGCGGCGCGCCGCGGGCGGCGGGCGCCTGGCCCGAGCGCGACGACGGAGGCGGCGGCGTGTACGGCTGCGGCGGCGGCGCGACCGGCGCGTTCTGCGCGGCGGCGAGCGCGGCGAGCGCCTCGGCCCGCGCCTCGATGGGCGACGTACGGATCTCGCTGGTCTCGCGCCGCTCCATGCCGAACGACGCGGCGAGCGCCTCGGCGAGCTCCTTCGCGGTCTGGAAGCGCCGGTCGATGTTGCGATCGAGCGTGCGATCGAACCACTCGGTGAAGCCGACGGGCAGGTCGGGCCGGTAGCGCGCGGGCCGCGGCGGCGGGGCGCTCGCGATCTGCGCGAACGTCATCGCCACGCCCTGATCGGTCGACCACACCGTCTTGCCGGTGAAGCACTCGTAGGTGATGCAGCCGAGGGCCCACAGATCGGCGCGGTGATCGACAGCGCCCTGACCGCGCACCTGCTCCGGGCTCATGTACGCGGGCGTCCCGAAGACCGCGCCCTCGCGTGTCAGGCGGGTCTGATCTTTGGTGGTCGGCGTGTAGAACTTGGCGAGCCCGAAATCGAGGATCTTGGCCAGGAGCTGGCCCTCCTCGTCCCTGGTCAAGAAGATGTTCTCGGGCTTGAGATCGCGGTGAACGATGCTCGCGGCGTGGGCCTTGGTGAGGCCGCGGCAGACCTGCGAGATGACCGAGAGGGTGGTCGGCGCGTCGAGCTGGCGCTGGCGCGTCATGCGCTCGTAGAGCGACTCGCCTTCGAGCAGCTCGAGCACCAGGAACGGCTGCCCGCTCGACAGCTTGCCCGAGTCGTAGACGTCGCAGATGAACGGGCTGCGTATCGCCGCCGCGGCGCGCGCCTCACGCAGGAAGCGCTCGACGACGATCGACGACCCCGTCAGCTCCTGCGCGAGCACCTTGATGGCCACGCGCTTGCCGATGTCGATGTTCTCGGCCTCGTGCACGGTCGCCATGCCGCCGCGCCCGATCTCGCGGGTAATCCGGTACTTCGCCGCGAGAACGGTGCCCACCGGGATCTTCGTCTTGTTCGGCAGAGCCATCGGCTAATGGGGTGGCGGGCTTCGGAAGAGCCGTACGGTATTCGAGGCGGGCCCGCCCGACAACGGCGCGACCGAGGGCGACCCTCACCCCACCGTCTCGGGGGGGATTTTACCGTCTTGCGCGCTTTCGCGAAACGTTCCCGAAACAAGATCGGCGCTAGGAACAGAACCGCCGCGACAACCGCCGGCCCGAGCCCCCATGAAAAAGGTCGAAGCGATCATCAAGCCGTTCAAGCTCGACGAGGTCAAAGACGCCCTCGCCGAGGTTGGCATCCAGGGCATGACCGTCACCGAGGTGAAAGGCTTCGGCCGCACCGGTGGGAAGAAAGAGGTCTACCGCGGCTCCGCCTACGTCGTGGACTTCGTCCCCAAGGTGAAGGTCGAGATCGTCGTCCCCGACGGAATGGTCTGGGACGTCATCAACGCCATCGAGCGCAGCGCGAAGACCGGCCGCATCGGCGACGGGAAGATCTTCGTGATGCCCGTGGAAGAAGCCGTACGCATCCGCACCGGCGAGCGCGGGGAAGACGCGATCTAAAGGCGCGCGCTGCGCCACGCTCCATCCAGATTTTCGCCGCGGCCCGAGAGGGTGCTGCGGCGCCAGGCTCGTTCGTTCGTTCAATCAAAGGAAGGCACCATGAACACCAAAGACGTCATCGCGTTGGCAAAGGAACACGGCTGTAAATTCGTCGACCTCAAGTTCATCGATCTGCCGGGCATCTGGCAGCACACGACGATCCCCGTGCAGCGCCTCAACGACGAGCTCTTCGAGGAGGGCATCGGCTTCGACGGCTCGTCGATCCGCGGGTGGCAGCCGATCAACGCCAGCGACATGCAGATGACGCCGGACGCGTCGACCGCGAAGCTCGACCCCTTCCACACCATCCCGACGCTCAGCATGATCTGCAAGATCAGCGACCCGATCACCGGTCAGGCGTACGGCCGCGACCCGCGCTACATCGCGCAGAAGGCCGAGAACTACGTCAAGTCGACAGGCCTCGCCGACTCCGTCTTCTTCGGCCCAGAGGCCGAGTTCTTCGTCTTCGACTCGGTGCGCTACGACAACTCGCCGCGCTCCGCCTTCTTCGAGATCGACGCCGACGAGGCCGTCTGGAACACCGGCAAGCCCGGCCAGAACCTGGGCCACAAGACGCGCCACAAGGAGGGCTATTTCCCCGTCCCGCCCACCGACACGCTGCACAACCTCCGCGAGGAGATGATGACCGTGCTGATGGAGTCGGGCATCACGGTGGAGGTCGGCCACCACGAGGTCGCGACCGCCGGCCAGTGCGAGATCGGCATCCAGTTCTCGACCCTGACGAACATCGCCGACACCCTCATGTGGTACAAATACGTGGTCAAGAACGTCGCCAAGCGGAACGGGAAATCCGCGACGTTCATGCCCAAGCCGCTCTACGGCGACAACGGCAGCGGCATGCACTGCCACCAGTCCTTGTGGAAGGAAGGCAAGCCGCTCTTCGCGGGCGACGGCTACGCCGGCCTGAGCGACACCGGCCTCTTCTACATCGGCGGCATCCTCAAGCACGCCAAGGCCCTCGCCGCGCTCACCAACCCCACGACGAACAGCTACCGCCGTCTCGTCCCGGGCTACGAGGCGCCGGTGAACCTCGCGTACTCGTCGCGCAACCGCTCCGCGTCGATCCGCATCCCCGTCGCCAACTCCCCCAAGGGCCGCCGCATCGAGGTCCGCTTCCCCGACGCCACGTGCAACCCGTACCTCGCGTTCTCGGCCATGCTCATGGCCGGCCTCGACGGCATCCAGAACCGCATCGATCCGGGCGACCCGCTCGACAAGGACATCTACGCGCTGTCCCCCGAAGAGCTGAAGGAAGTGCCGCACATGCCCGGCAGCCTCGACGAGGCCCTCTCGAACCTGGAGAAGGACCACGAGTTCCTCCTCCGCGGCGACGTCTTCACGCGCGACATCCTGGACACCTGGATGGACTTCAAGCGCGAGCGCGAGCTCGACCCCGTGCGGCTCCGCCCGGTGCCGTACGAGTACTTCCTTTACTACGACGTGTGATCTCGAGAACGGGGGGGCCCTTTCTGCTTTGCGGTGTGGGCGGTGCGCTATAGTTCAGGCGCGATCACAGCCATGCCCCTCCCCCTTCCCTCCGCCACTCAGCCCCTCGCCGTTGCGGGCGCTGGACCACTCTTGTCACGGTTGCCCGCGGTTGCCCGCGCGGCACTCCGCTGGACGGAGCCTGGGTTGAGCGACGCCTCGCGGCGCCTCCGCACAGAGCCGCTGAACGACGACCTGATCGCTTCCGTCGCCGCCGCGGTGTGGGTGCCGCATCGCTACATCGTCGCCGAGATGATGAAAGCGTTCGCGGCAGATATGGAGGCCTACCGGACGATCATCGATGACCTCATTGCGCAGATGACACGAACGATCTCCGCCGCCCTTGCGGGGGATACCGACAGGGTCGACACCCTGCAATGGATCGCGGAGTGGTCGCGCTCTTATCAAAGAATGGTGCCGTTCATGATCCGCGGCGCGGCGGAGGCGCTTCAAGAATCGCTCGTTGAGGCCGACACCCTCGCGATGTTCTGCCGCTCCCCGGAAGGAGGCGTCTTCCGCGCCCACGTTCTGATCGGAGCAGCCGAGGACGAGGCAACAGCGGGTGGCGATCGACAACGCATCGGAGACCTGGTGGATCTGGCATTCCTGGAGCTGTGCCGCGGCATCGATGCATCGAGGGAAATCATGCCGTGGCTGCCGCCCTTCCCGTTTTCCGGGGAGTCCCGGGCGGAGCGGGGCGCGAGAGCCCTTCGCTATGCCGAAGCGTTTCGCGTAAACGGCAGCCCGGAAGAGCACGCGGCGTTTCAGGCGGCGATTGCCGGACGCTCGACGTGACCTGGCTCTTCGATACGTGCGCTGTTTCCAGCTACCTCGCGCGCAATCCGAAAAAGCGGTCGCCCGAGCTACTGCCGATCTGGAGCTCGGCCCAGTTGGACGGGATATTTCTCGCCTCGGCGACGGTCTACGAGCTTCGCCGCGGCGCGCGCGAGCTTCGCCTTCGCGATGAAGGCCTTCGCCTCGAAGTGGATCTGGAGAAGCTCCTGCGCAGCGTGTACGTGCTCCCGCTCGACGATTTCGGTGGAAAGGTCTGGCGCACCGCCGCAGAGATCTGGGCGCGCGGAAGGACACTGAAGCAGCACGTGAGCTTCGGTGAGGTGGACCTGCTGATCGCCGCAACCGCCATCGCGAACGCTCGAACCCTCGTGACGATGGACCGCGGGCTTTCAAAAGCCCTGGCGCAGGTCGGTCATGCCGACGCTGTCCATTTCATTGCGCCGCCCGTTTCTGAATCGTAGACGGTGCGCTTTGGGGAAATAGGCCATCTTCTCGGAGATTCGCCCGCCGCTCGACGACCGGGGAGGGACCGTGTCACAAGGAAACGACGTTGACGTCACTCCCGAACACCGCCTGCGCGGTGGGTACCAGATGGCTGTGATGGCTGAGGAAGATGACCTGCGTCTGTTCCGAAAGCCTGGCTAGCGCCTCGAGGCCGGCCTTCGCGCGCTGATCGTCGTAGCTGATGAACAGGTCATCCGCGATGAAGGGCAGTGTGTGGCCCTGGCCAAGATGCAGTTCCAGCGCGGCCAGGCGCAGTGCAAGATAGAGCTGGTCACGGGTGCCGTCGCTCATGCCGGCAAGGTCCACCAGCCCGCCTCCGGCGCGCAAGCCGCGCAACATCAGTGTTTCCTTTTCAAAATCGACCGTCAACTTCTGGAACGAGCCGAGCGTGAGCGCACAGAAGATCTCGCCGGCACGCGTCAGCATGGGTCCCTGCTTGGTCTCGCGGTAACGGTCAATAGCCCACTTCAACAGGCGTGACGCAGTGTAGACCTTGATATAGCGTTCCGCGGCGTTGGCCATCTTGGCCAGCGCATCCTGGCGTTCGGCTTCGGCACGTGCGGCGTCGTCTTGCCCGGCAATTTTTTCGAGTCGCCCGGTGGCGAGGGTCAGTTCGGCCGTCACCGCATCTTGCGCCTGCCGCACGCTGTCGATCTGGATGGCGATGTCGGCAATCAGCGCCGGGATCTGTGCGGCATCGGTCGCGGCGACCTCGGCTTCCAGCGCCTCCAGCGTCAAGCTGTCACCGCCCTCCTTCACGGCCTTCTGCGCGGTAGTCGCTTCAGCCTGGATCAGCCGACGCTTGTCCGAGCGGGCAATCAACGCGCGCAGGTCGTCGTGGTTGTTCACTTGTGCAAGGCGCAGCAGCGGCAGCACTGTCGCCTTGGCCCGGTCCACGCGCTCGCTGGCAGACTTTGCCTGATCTTCGTGCGTCTTCAGCTCCTTGCGCAGGCGGTCGGCGTCCTTCTTGTCGTCCAGCGCCGCAGCGAGTCGTGTCGTCAGCTCGCTGACTGCGGCTTTGGAGCCCTGCGCGCTCAGCTCGGGAGCAGCGGCGCTTACCACGACGGCCACAGCTCGCTCAAAGGCGCCCAGGTCCCGTTGCATCGTCTCGATGCGGAGCTTGCGGAGATCGTGGATGGTCTTGAGCTTGTTGTCGATCTCCGCCATCACAGTCAGGGCGCCTTCCGCGGCTGCGGCGTCGAGTGTTTCTGACAGGCTTACCTGGGCAGTAGCGGCGCTCCATGCGCCCGACCAGGCATCGAATTCGGCTTGTGCCGCCGCGGCCTTCTCGGTTTGTTTGCCTAGCGCGTTGGCAGCCGATTTACGCTGCTTATTGAGCTCGTCCAACCTCGCCTTGGTTTCGGTTGCGCCATCGACGGCGTCGGATGCGATCAACAGGAGCGTCTCGAACGTTGCGCCGCTGTTGAAGGCGATACCGGCGCCTGCCAGCGCCTCCCCCAAGGCGGCCCGTGCGTCCTGCGCAGTCTGCTGTGCGGTGTGTAACTCTTGCTGCGCATCGGTCAGAGCGTCTTCTGCGCCCAAAACCTTGTCCCGATCCGCCCGCCAGCGTTCAAAATCTTGCAGCGGCAGACCGGCCAGCCCCATGGCTCCGGTCACCTGCGTCCAGTCCGCATCCATCGATGCACGCTCGTCGTCATTGGCCGTCTGGCGGATGGCGTTCTCCGCAGCGTGCTGCCGCTGGATCTCCAGGGCGTCCAGCTTGGATTGCAGCTCGCTTGTCTCCTGCGCCTCGTCGTAGCGCCGATCAGACACTCTGTCGGCGTTGCCGAGCTTGTCCTCGAAGTCTGCAGCCACCTCGCTCACGAGCTTGTCGCCGGTCTTGATCGCGCGCCAGACCCCATCGCGCCGGGCGCGCGCTTCGGTCAGCTCTTCAGCGCTGATCGGGTGATGCGCGTTTCGATACTGGGCGACCTCCAGTTTTCCCACCTCGATGTGGGAGTTGAGGTCCTGCTGCCTTTCCGTCAGAGTCTTGCGGAGAGCTTGCGCATCCGTGTGGAGCTTTTGCCGTTGTCGGACGGCTTGCTCCGAAGGGAGCGTCATGCCCCGCAGCGTGACCAGATCAGGCGACCAGCGCCCCAGGGTAGCCACCGCCGACCCCAGCTCGCGCGAGCGCCTTGAAACCAGCGCGTCGGCGCGACGGGTGCCGGCCTTCAGATCGCCGAGCGCACGGGCGGACGTGAGCGCTACACGCAATGCTGCGGGCACGGTCGAGACCGAGAGCTCTTTGAGCTGGGTGTCCAACGACGACAGATCGGCCTTCTTCTCGATGGCGGACTCGTCGGCGGCCTGCTTCGCCTGGTCAAGAATATCGAAGCGCTTGACAAGCCGAGCGACTGTGGAACGAGCGGGCAGCGTGGGAAGCTTGTGAGTCAATGCCTCCTCGGTGGCGGTCGGCCATCCGATCCGGCGCACGAGAGTCTCCACTTGCTCCCAATGCACGGTGATTTCTCGCCGGCGGTATTCGATATCGCGCTCGTGATTGCGGACCTGCTGGCATTGCTCGGACACGGCCAGGATATCGAGCTCGTGTTTCAATAGGCGCTCGTCCATGCGGACGAGCGCGAGCCGTTCGCGCGTGTCCTTGGCCTGCGCGGTGTAGAGCTCGCGATCGCGCTCGGCGCCGGCCAGCTCGAGCTCGGTATCGGCCAATTTTTGGGCCGCCTCTCGAGGCAGCTCCACGACCTCACCGAGTTGCTGCAGCACTGCTTGCCGATCGCGCAGGTCGCGTAGCGCGGGAGCCACGCGCCGCACGCGCTCGAGGCGGATCCGTTCTGCTTCGAATCCACGGTAGCGTTCGCGCAACTGGTCACGCGATGTCTCGATCTCCTGCACCTTGTTCCTTGCATCCATCCAGTCTTTGGCACGCACCGCGACGGCTTTCAGGGCGTCGTCTGCCCGGGCCAGATCGTCGCTGGCGCTATAGTAAGCTCTGGTATTTGCCCGCCGCTGTGCCCACAGCGTATCGGCCTCCGCTTCGAGCTGGTTCCGCACGATACCCAGGCTGGCGATGCCCGCAGCCGATTGAAAGAGAATCTGTCCGATGTCGTTCGAGGCGTTCAGAATCGCGTTTCCCCCGGTCTCCAGCCTTCCGTGGTCCAGACCGAACATCTGGTCGAAGAATACGCGATCTGTGCCGGCCAGAAAGGTCGCCAGTGCCGACGTGGCGAGCAAGGCGCCGGCGGGGCTGAAAAGGGACTTTGTCTGCGCCTTTTTGCGGACGAACTCCAGAGCCGTCCCCTGGTGCTCGATGGTGGCACCGAGCCGCATCTCGGTCTTCGGGTGCAGGAAGTCGAACGTCGAACGTACCTCGATGCCGTAGAGCAGGTCGAGGATCGCACTTCGGGTCGTGGACTTGCCGGCCTCGTTGGCACCGACGACCATGTGAAAATCTCGTCCACCGTGCGGGAATGATAGCGTTTGGTCGGTGAACTTGCCGTAGCGAAGCAGATGGAGATGTTGGATGCGCATGGATGTCTCCCGCCGGTTGTGATGGATGCCGTTGCGCTCAGCTCGTCTGGGCCAGTTGCGCAATCAGCGCCGGCGTGACGGACTGGACGATCGAGCTGACGTCGCCCGAGCGGATGGCGTTGAAATCCGGGACGGCGTCGCTCAGCTCCAGTGGCGCCTTTCCCGTGAGCCGTTGCAGATCTTCGGCGAGGCTGCGCATGAAGACCTCGTCCGCCTGCACCTGGTCCAACAGGGTTTGCAGGTCGGCGATCGCATCGGCACGTTCCCTGATCTGGCTGGCATCGACGGCCGGCGTCGTCTCGACCTTTACCTTTTCAATCCAGATACGATCGCCTCCCAACGTGGCAGCCAGCGCCAGGATCTCTTCGCGCAGATGCGCGTCCATACCGAAGAGCGCGCCATGCGCCGCCGTGCGTCCGGTGATGGTCACTCGCACCGACAGCGGCTTGTTGTCAGCGCTGCCAGACAGCAATGCCTCGATGGCACCTGTAGCGAGGGCGATCACCGCAGGAAGGTCGTGGGCCGTGCTGGCGTCGACATTCACGCTCTCCCAACGCATCACATCGACAATCAGGCGGTCCACCGAGACGATGCGTGTCTCGTCAGCCTTGACGAGCACCGCACCTCGCGGACCGGTCTCGCCGATGTGCCTGCCTTGCAGATTGCCAGGGAACACCACCCACGGATCTCGCTGCACAATCGCGTGCTCGTGCACGTGGCCCAGCGCCCAGTAGTCGTAGCGCTTCGCCGTCAGCTCCGACAGAGAGCACGGCGCGTACCTGGCGTGCGCGGCATGGCCTTCGAGAGCGGTGTGCAGCACCCCGATGTTGAGCCAACCCGCCACCGGATCGGGATAGTTGACAGCGAAGTTCTCGACAGTCGCGGCATCCTTGAAGCTGCGGCCGTGCAACGCCACGCGAAGCTCCTTGATCCGGTGGGTGACGGGCTTTTTATTGTCGAACCAATGTACATTTGGCGGGAACGTGAGCCGTCTCGTCATCTCGCTTTCGGCGTCGTGATTGCCGTGAAGCAGGTAGACCGGAATGGCTGCCTTGTTCAAGCGGCTCATCTCGCGTATGAAAAACTGCCCGGTATTGTAGTCCTTCCAGTTTCCGTCATACAGATCGCCGGCAATGATACAGAAGTCCACCTGTTCTTCGATTGCTTCGTCGATGAGGTTCGTGAAAGCGTCGCGGGTTGCCGTACGGAGGGCCTTCACCGGGGCGTTCTGGTAGGACGCCAGTCCACGGAGCGGGCTGTCGAGGTGGATGTCGGCTGTGTGGATAAACTTCATTTGGGCTCCCGTCGTGGCTTTCTTGTAGCGGATGGGCCGCATAGAAGGGGCTGCGCGCCTTGCAGCACATCATGCACCCTCGACGATGCCTGCGTACAGCTTCCCGGCAGTCGAACGGTACTTTTTGCGTGCGGCTCCGGTCAACCGGCGCCTGGCGCAGCACAGCACTCCGCAATTTGCGCGGAGCCGGCGGGTTTCCCGGCAAAGGCGCAGGCGGCGTCTGCCAAGTACCGACTTGCCGCCGGTCGGCGCCGACCCGCAGCGGACCAGATTTTCAGGAAGGGCTTCAGAGAAATGGGGTGGAAGGGCCGAGCGGGACATGTCCAGGCGAAAAGGCCGAGCGGGGGAGCTGCATGAGCATTCTCTCGCATACGGCCGGCGGCGACCGCCGAGGAGGCGGCAGGCCCCAGCCTCACATACTGCCAGAGCAGATGCCCCACCCTGACTATGCGCGCTGAAAGACGTTCAAATGGATGGCCCCGGGACCTCGCTGCTGGATTGCGAATGGCTGCGTCATGGGCTCGAAGGTGTGCCCGATGGCGATGCGGTGGGGGACTGTCGCACCGATTCTTGGGATGCCGCCGACGCGACGGCCATTTTTCTGGCGTCCGTTAGGGCGGCTATGCGAGCGTTTCGGCATGCCGAAGAAACAACCAGTCACGATCTCCGCGGCTCAGGCCGGGGAAGAGGCCGTCGAGGCAAAGGCCGCAGAGAAAGCCTTCGAGAAGCTCAAGCCGCGGATGTTGGGGATCGACGCCGACAAGCTCGCTGTCCAGAGTGCCGACCTGGAGAAGGCGGCGATTGCTGCCGCGGCGGTAGGGCGTTGGGTGATGGAGAAAGAGCCTCGCGCGCGCTTCGAGAGCCTGCCGAAGGAGCACTTCGACCAGGCGCATGTCGACGACCTCGCAGGGATTGCGCTGGCGGCCTGGCACGCGGCGATTGCGTTGCGCTCGGCGAACGCGGGGAAGACCGAGGCCAAACTGCCTGTCTCGCTCGTGGCGGAAGCGACTGCCGTCCGAGCGCGGATGGTCGCGCTCGTCGACTACAACTTCGGCGACGATCCGGTGGACCGGACCGAGATCGACGACATCAAGGTGGGCACCGGCTACACCGATCTCGCGAGCGATCTCCTGCGACTCGCAAAGCTCTACGCGAAGCACCGGGAGCGCGTGAAGCTGGACCCCAAGAACTACCAGGCCGGCGACCAAGCCGCGGCCGGCCGCATCGGGCACGCGATCATGCGGGAGCTGGGTGAGGCGAAGAACCAGGAGCAGAAGGTCTGGAGCGACCTCGCAGCGCGCGCGTGGACGCTGCTGATCGGGGTGTACGACGAGGTGAGCAGCGCGGGATCGTGGCTCTACCGTCACGAGGGCGGGGCCCAGCGTTTTCCGTCGCTCTATACCGCCGGCCGGGCGGCGCCGAACCGCGCCAAGGGGGCAAAGGACAACAAGGAAGTGCCGCCGGCCGAGGGGGAGGACGAGGGACAGGGCGGCGGCGAGCCCGGCGACGGCGAGTAGGCCATCGAGAGGCCTCCGCGGTTGAAGAGGCACCACCGGGGGCACCTTCCCATGGCTCCGGCGACCGGTGATCCACCGTGGGGGTCGGCGGTTGGACGGTGACCGCCGGGGGCACGTTCCGATGACACCGGCGGTTGGACGGTGACCGCCGGGGGCACCCTCCCATGACACCGGCGGTCGGGCGGTGACCGCCGAAGGCACCTTTGCATGGCACCGGCGGCCTGTGGGTGACCGCCGGGGGCACCCTCCCATGACACCGGCGGTCGGACGGTGACCGCCGGGGGCACCCTCCCATGACACCGGCGGTCGGACGGTGACCGCCGGGGGCACGTTTTCATGACACCGGCGGTCGGACGGTGACCGCCGAGGGCACTTTCCCATGACACCGGCGGTCGGGCGGTGACCACCGGCGCGCTGCGGCTATGGATGCGCCTTCACCGATCGCACGGGGAAATCGAACACCTTGAGATAGAGGTCGTCGACCAGGATCTCGCAGCCTGCCGTTTCGAGGACCAGCTTGTCCCCGGAGCCCAGGATTCTGAGCAGCCAGGAGCCGTCTCCCTGGCGCTTGAAGTGCTCCGTCCGAACGCGGTCTTGCGCCACCATCACGTAGTCGGTGAACGTCGCAATGGACTGGTAGCTCTCGAATTTCCGCCCGCGGTCGAACGGCTCGGTCGAGTCCGACAACACCTCGAAGAGCACCGAGGGGTTGAGCAACGTGTCGTCGTCCTCGAGCTCGACCGCGCCGCACACCACGATGCTGTCCGGGTAGACATACTTCTGGCTGGCGGGGATCTTGACTCGCATGTCGGAATTGAGCGCGATGCAAGGGCGATCACGGAGCGCGTTGACGAGGGCCGCCGACAGGTTCGTCTGTATCTGGCTGTGCTCGCGCGAGCCCCGGCTCATCGCGTAGACTTCGCCGTCCCAGTACTCGTGCTTGATCTCGGCAGCCCGCTCGAACGCGAGGTATTCCTCGGGCGTCATTCGGTGCTGCTCGGCGGCGTGAGCCATGCCGGGGAACGTAGCGCATTTCGCTCCGAATCGACGCGCCCGAACAGCGCCGGGGGTTCGTCGCTCGCGCCACGATTTCTCCGTGGTGTACCGTCCCGCCATGGAGCTTGCGCTCGGAGACGGCCTCGTCGGGACTTCGGTGGGGTCGTCCTCGGGGAATCCGGGCGTCGTGTTGGCTGCGTGGCTCCGGCTCCGGGCCGCGAGCTCAGCCTTCTTGCAGGCGCCTGGGGCACATTTTTCGACTCGGTGCGCAACCAGTGCGCGAGGGGTAGCCACCTCGACCACGAAACGGTGTAGGCTGCGCCGGACTTCTTCCCCGGTGATCCGTTGAACCCTGGCGAGCTCATCCAGTCCCGGTACAGGCTGAATCGGCTGCTCGGCGCAGGCGCGAGCGGTGCGGTGTGGGCTGCGCGCAACGAGCTGATCGATCGCGACGTCGCGCTCAAGATCATGCGGCCCGAGGTCGCCGAGGACGCGGTCGCGCTGCAGCGCTTCTTCAACGAGGCGAAGGCCAGCGGGCGCGTTCGCAGCTCCAGCATCGTCGAGATCCTGGACCTCGGGCAGGCCGAGGACGGGTCGCCGTTCCTGGTGTTCGAGCTGCTCTACGGCGAGGGGCTCGACGCGCGGCTCAAGCGCGAGGGGACCATCCCGCCGGAGCAGCTTTTGGAGCTGATGATCGGGGTCTCGAAGGCGCTCGATCTGGCGCACTCGCAGGGGATCATTCACCGCGATCTGAAGCCGGCGAACATCTTCTTGCACCGGCTGCCGTCGGGCGAGAACGTCGCCAAGATCCTCGATTTCGGGATCAGCAAGGTGTTCGACACGGGGCAGAACTTCAGCCTCACGCGCACCGGCATGGTGGTCGGATCGCCGGCGTACATGAGCCCGGAGCAGGCGGCGGGGCGCGAGGACATCGACGGTCGCGCCGACCTGTGGTCGCTCGGGGTCGTGATGTTCGAGGCGCTGACCGGGACGCTGCCGTACGAGGCCGCCAACTACAACGCGCTGATGGTCCGCATCCTCACGCAGGACGCCGACCCGATCCAGACGCGCAAGACCGACCTGCCGCAGCCGCTCTGCGCCATCGTCGACTCGTGCCTGCGCCGCGAGCGCGATCAACGGACGCAGTCGTCGGGCGTGCTCGCCGGACAGCTCGAGGCGGTGCTGCGCGAGATGCGGGCGATTCGCTACCGGGCCGAGGGACGGCGGGCGGCGGACCGCTCGGGCGGCGGGTTCAAGCGGCGCGCGTCCGACTTCGGGGAAGGCGGCGGGCTGATGACCGACCGGCGGGGGCCGCTGCTCATTGCGGCGGCCATTGGACTGGCGATTGGGGTGGTGACGGTGGTGCTGGTGATGATTGCCATTGGCAGCGGGCGGTAGGGTCGGGGAGCGCCGCCGGGCGGGCGTCAGGGGTCATTGCGGGGCCTGATTGAGCATTGCCGCGAGGGCGCTTCGAAGTGAGGCGAAGGGGTTGTCCGGGGCCTGCCGGTCGTAGGCGCGAAGCTGCTCGCGCGCGCTGCTCCAATCGCCCTCGCTCGCGGCGTTCTCGGCCCGCTGGAGCGAGGCCCAGGCCGCGGCGCGATGGGCGGCGCGCTTGCCGGAGCGATGGGTGGAACCAAGGCGCGGAGCCGCCGGGGCGTCGCGGCGCGGGGCGACGGGGAGTGTGAAGAGCGTTTTCTCGGGGGGGTGCACGGGGGCCGTGGTGTCTTGTTGCGGCTCCTTGTCGGGGACGAGGAGCGCGTGGGGAGGCGCTTGCACGAGAGCGGGTGTGGTCGAGTCGAGGTGGGCTGTCGGCTCGTGGGGCAGGGGTGTTGCTGCGGGAGAGAGCGCGATGACGACAGCGACGGTGGCGGTCCCGACGGGGGCGAGAGAGATCGGGCGCAGGTGGGCCCACAGGCGGCGGATCGCGCTCGCGAGCTGATTCCAGGCGCGCTGATTCCAGGCCTGCTGATTCAAGGAGAGCTGTTTGCCAGCGAGAGGTTTGCCGGCAAAATCTCTGGCGCCCAGACGTGGCCAGGGACGTGGCCAGGGACGTTGCCAGGGACGTTGCCAGGGACGTGGCCAGGGACGTTGCCAGGGACGTGGCCAGGGACGTGGCCAAGAGAGCTGTTGCCACGCGAGCACCAGCAGCGGCATGAGCGCGAAGCTGCGTCCGCCGGGCTTGTGCTCATCGGCGGCCCAGCGACGGATGCAGCGGGCCTTCAGCTCTTCTCGGGCGAGGCGCAGGAAGTTGTAGGCGGTGGTCAGGCGGACGCCGCGCGACGCCGCGATCTCGGGCATGTCGTCGCCCTGGATGTCGAACCGGAGCAGCGTCTCGCGGCGATTGGCGGGGAGCTGGTCGATCAGGTCCCCAATGGCCTTCTTGGTCTGCTCGGTGATCATGAGGTCTTCGCCCGACGGAGCGCACCAGTCCGGGTCGACCTCGCCTGTGTCGGACGGCGCCTCGTACTTGCGCCGCGTGGCGCGCTTGTCGAGGAAGTCGCGCGCCTTGCGCGACGTCACGACATGGAGCCAGCTGCGCAGCCAGGAGCGAGGCGGGATGCGCTCGGGGTGCTGGATCAGGCTCTCATAGACGAGCTGGACCACGTCGTCGGCGTCGAACGCCGGCGTCCCGGACTCGCAGGCGACCTTCCGAATGAAATCGTGCTCCGTCCGGACCACCTCTTCGAGGGGAGTGGGCGTCTCTTGTTCCGCGTCGGGGGCGGGTTCGGGCTGATCAGGATCTTGGGGTAGGGGAGACCGCTGCATGTTCTCATATCGAAATGAGAACCTCGGCGATTGCTTCTTTCGAAATCGAACGGAGCGGATGCGAGAGTCAGCACGAAGATGAAATAGCGCTGCGCCATTTCGGGATGGGATCAGCCGGGCCCGTTTATTTCAGAATCGACGTCGTGCCGGCGAGTTGTCGCGAAAGGCATGTTTTCCCCTGGTTTGTCGATTGCCGCGAGGCCGTTCGCAATCCTTCGGACAGGCATGGAGCAGCCCCCGACCAACCCGGAGGATTGCCGCGCGGCCGTCCGCCGTGTCCTTGCTCCCCTTCCGGTGGTGGCGAGGACGGGCTCAGGTTTGGTCGAGGTGCTCGACGATGAAGGGGTAGACGTCGGCCGACGCCGACTCGCCGAAGATGCAATCGATAGGGCCGTACGCGGGGATGACCTTGCGCGAGTAGAGGGCCGCGCCGTTCTTCGCCGAGAGCACCTCGACGGTCTTCTCGGTGCTCTCCGGCAGGAAACACTGATTTTCCGCCCCGTGAAGGAAGCGGAGAGTGCATCGTGGCGCCGTGGTACGGCCCGCGGAGCAGCGTGTCGGCCTCGCGCAGGCCCTGGGCGAGCGCGTTCTGTGGGGCGGTGTCCACGCCGCCGATCTCCGAGGCCAGCTTGAGCACGAACGGCAAGATCGGGGCGAGAGCGCCCGGAACGGCGCCCTCTTCGATGATGATGTCGTCCTTCAGCTCCGGCTGACCGCGCATGTCGATCACGCCGGTGATGCACGGCCCGACGGGCGCCATGGTGCCGACGGGGCGATGCCCGAAGCCGAGCCCGTCGAGCTGCGGCGTGCCGTTGTAGCCGAACCCGACCGCGTCACCGTTGCCGTTCCCGTTCCCGTTCCCGTTCCCGTTCCCGTTCCCGTTCCCGAGGTCTTCGACATGCCCTTCGATCACGAACGCCTCGATGTCTATCGCGTGGCACTCGAGCTCATTGTCCTCGCGGACG
>Ga0163144_10009782_pt1 | contig 20532 bp, 15 predicted proteins | sample OliLak19BULKMAT1_FD_123175 | JGI IMG/M metagenome (GOLD analysis project Ga0163144, IMG submission 123175) | Freshwater microbial mat bacterial communities from Lake Vanda, McMurdo Dry Valleys, Antarctica - Oligotrophic Lake LV.19.BULKMAT1 | ecosystem: Environmental > Aquatic > Freshwater >... | reverse complement strand
GTTACCCGCCGGATCGTAGAGGAAGGTCTGACTGAAGCCGACGGTGGCTTCGTTGGTCAGGCGGTACTGCGCATCATAGACATACGTCACCGTGCGCGGTGCCTGTGGTGCCAAGGTTTCGATCACTGAGCGGCGATTGCCGACCAGGTCGAAGGCGTACTCGAAGCGCGCCGTCAGGGCGCCGCCCTTGGCCGAGATAATAAGCGTCGGCCGGTTGAGGGCGTCGAAGGTGGTGTCGGTGGCCACCAGATTTGGCGTGACACAGCGCGTGCGATTGCTGTTCACGTCATAGGTGTAGGTGGTCACCTTCCCGCTGTCGTTGATCGTCACCACGCGACCAGCGCGGTCGACGGTGTTGATCAGCGTGCGACTGGTCCCTGGATACACGACGCGCGTACGGTTGCCCATCGCGTCGAACGCACTGGTCACCGTATATGCGGGCTGGCCGATGCCGGCGATGGGCGTGCGGGTCTCACTCAACGGACGATCGAGGTCGTCATAGGTGTGCACCGACATGCCGGTCACGTCAGTGACGCTCAGTGGCTTGCTGGATTTGCTGTAGGTGGTCGTGATGGTTTCTTCGACGCTGATGTCCGCACGGCGGAACACCGACTGCACCGCGCGATTGGCGCGGTCGTAGGCCATCTCGATGAGCTGACCCTTGGGGTCGCGTGTGGTCGCCACGGTGCCGTTGGAACGGTAGGTGACCTGGGTCTGACGGGTCACGGCGTCGGCGACGCTCGGCAGGCTCTCGGCGAGCTTGCGCCGGTAGGCGTCGAAGGTGTAGGTCGTCACCTGATCGCCGCCGTTGCCGGCGCTGTTGCGCAGGATGAGCGCGATGACGCTGTTCGTCGCATCGTACACCGACTCGGTGATCACCTGGTCGGTGGTGCCGACCGCCTGTTTGGCTTCACGCATGCGGTTGAGTTCGTCATAGGCGTTTTCCGTGGCGACACCGCGGGCATCTTCCATCCGCACGACGTTGGAATTCTTGTCGTAGTACGTTCGAATGACTGGCTGGGTCGCAGTGCCACCGGCTTCGGCGTTGGCCACCGCTGGCTGAGTCGACGTGACGGTACGGTAAGCGCGATCGTAGGCCGTATCCGTCGTATTGCCGCGGCTGTCGGTCACGCGCAGCGGCTTGTCGACTAGGCTGTAGAGCGTGGTACTGACGATGTCCGGGCCATTGACCGCAGGATCAAAGGTGCCGCTGCCATTCAGATCCAGAATGGTCTGCCCCGGGCGATTGCGGGCATCATAAGTCACGCGCGCACGCGTGCCGTTGGCATCGGTCGTCTCGACCTTGTTGCTACTGAGGTCGTAGGCCATGACCATCGTCGGCCGCAGCGCACCGTTGGCGTTGTAGCCTGCCGGGTCGAACACGGTTACGGATGGTTGCAGCACCCGGACCGGGCGCTTAGCGCCATCGTACTCGGTGTTGGTTGTGCGATTCAGCGGATCGGTGACCGCCAGCACTAAGTCGCTACGGTCGTAAGTGGTTCGGCTGATGAGGTCCGCATCGGATCCGACGTTGGGATAGGTCGACGCATCGTTGACCACCGTAGCCGGTGCCAACCACGCATTGTCGTCGTTCATATCGACCACCGTCACCGTCGGGCGGTGCAGGTTGTCGTAGTAGGTGAAGGTATGCTGATCCGGGACTTCGCCGTGGTTGCGAACGATAGTCCGGGTCGGCTTGTGCACGGCGTTGTACTGGGTCTCGCTTGACGGCTCGGCCGGCAAAGTGCCAGCACTGGCGCGGGCCGGATCGCTCGGCGGCAGTCCTGCCGCATCGTCACGCCGCTGCACGGTGCGGATGGGACGGTAGATGTTGTCGTAGACCACGTCGGTCGCGACCAGGAAGAGTTCCGTGGTGCCACCACCGGTGAGGCGACTGTGGGTGGTGAGTGTACGGGTCGGCTGCCAGCCACTCCAGTAGGCGAAGGCGCCAGAGCCAGCGTTGGCATCGTACTGCACGCGGGTCTCGTAACGCACCACGCTCAGATCGGCCAGGGTTACTGCCGGAGCGAGGGTCTTGATCGGCCGCAACAAGCCGTCGTACGACAGGTCCGTACGGTTGCCCTTGGCGTCAATGGAGGCCTTGGGCAAGCCGACCTGATGGTACTCCGTTCGCGTGATTAGGTCAGCGGCGTCATCGTTGGCCGCAGGATTGGCCATGCGGCGACGGCTCATGACCTGGCGGTTCATCGCGTCGTAACGCGTCAGTGAGACGTTGCCTGCATCATCGATCTGCCCGGTCGCATTGCCGTTAAGGTCGTAGGCGGTGGTGCTGGTGCTGGTGATGAGGGTCGCGGGTGCCGCGGGATTGGCGACTGGTGGCTTGGTGACCGAGAGTGGACGATTCAGCACGTCGTAGACCATGGTGCTCTCGAACCCACGCGGGTCGGTGGCCTTGCGCTGGTTGCCCATGATGTCGGCGACGCCCGTGGAGGTTATGCCAAGGTTGTCGCCCGGTCCGCCGGCCACCGTGGTGGCCGTGGTCAGGTAGGCATTGAGATTGGCTGGCACGAAGACACGGCTCATCGTGGTGACGCGGCTCTCGGGATCCGTGACCTGTTTGATGAACCCATCAGCCTCGTAGGCAAACTGCGTGGTCTTGCTCATCGGCTCCTCGATGCGGATGCGATTACCACTGCCGTCGAGGATCTCGTTGGTGGTCTGCCCGGCCGCGTCGATGGTCTTCACCAGCTTATTGAAGCCGGTCTGATAGCGGTACTGGGTGATAAGGTTGAGCCCGGTCGGATCGACCACGCGCTTGGCAGTCTTGTTATACAACTGATAGGCACGCGGGTTCAGGTAGGGATGGTACGCGCCGCCGTTGACCGGCAGATCGTACGCATCGCCGGCTGCCTGCGATTGGTAGGCGAAGGTGATAACATTGCCGCTGAGGTCGGTGACCTTAGTCAAATTGCCGTTCACATCCGGTGCCCATTCGAAACGCGCCGCCTTGTTGCCATCCGCCAAGTTCGTGGTGCGCACGAGGTTGGTAATCGCGATCACGTTGCCGGCCAGGTTCGGCGCCGGGACCATCACCGAGGTGAAGGCGAACGTGGTCTTGGTGCCAGCCGGGACCTCCGGCGTGCGCATGACGTCGGTGACCTCGGTGACCACCTCCAGCGGCGTGCGGGTCACGGTGTTGAACACCACCGTGCCATCGATGGTCGACTGGGTGGCGACGCGCATGCGCTGCTGCCAGACCGAGAGGTTCGTGTTCGCATACATCGCCGAGGGGAACCATTCGAGCACATACGTGAAGCTGGTCACGTGACCACGGGCATCACGGATGGTCTTGGGTCCGACGAAATGATTTTTTCCGGTGATTGTGGTCGTCGGGTTGAATGGATCGTTGGTGATGTCGAAGAGAATTTCGCGTTCATACGTGAACTGGACGGTCGGGGCGGCATTGCCGCTCACCGGCACATCGCTGCCGTTGTAGTCGAGGAAGTCGACCGCCGGCTTGGTCACCGACGCCAAGCGCCGCGCGTTCTTGTCGACTGAGCTGCTGGGGTCGATGGGAATGGGCAGGGCTTCCGCCGGATTATGCGTGTAGGTGGTCACACGGCCGAGCGGATCGGTGACGGTGGTCAGGCGCCAGCCCGGATCGAAGCCAGGACTTTCATAACCAATGTTCTGGTAGGCGAAGGTCAGGCGACGCTCGGGGTGGGCCGCTTCGTGAATGGAGCCAGGGAGGAGGTCCTTGTTCGGACCATTGCCCGGCGGCTGGTTGCCCAGCAGGCTGTTGAACGAGGTGTCGTTCGCGTACGGGTAGGTGATGACGACGGTGTTGCCGTTGCGGTCGGTGACCGAATCCAAGCGGTAGTAGTCTTCGAAGTGCAGCACCTGGAACTCAGGATCACAGCCATTCGGGAACTTCTGCACCGGCACGAAGGTGCGGACGTAGCTGTAGTTCAGCGTGGTGCCGTGGGTCTTGATCAACGTCAGCCCCTGCTGCGCGAGATGCCCTTCGGGCACGGCAATAGTGCCACCGTTACGCAGCAGTTTGGCCTTGAGCGCCGAGTTGGCGAACGAATGGGTCACATCGGGCACGAAGGGACCCTGGTTGTCCGCGCCGCTGGAGTATTCGAGCGATTGCCCGACCTCGTCGATCACGCGGGCGCTGGTGCGCAGGAAACCGGCCTCGTCTTTGTCGAGCGACACGATGATCCGCGAGGCGATGTTGGTGTCCCATCCAAGGCCCAATACCCAGTCGGTCGGGTAGGTGATGCTGCGGCTGGCCAGATCGTAATTGTAGTTGTGCGACTTGATGCTCATGGTGCGACGGAACTCCAACGCGAGCTCGCCACCCTCCATCGGCACCGCCACGTCGGTCACGTTGTACTGCGGCGACAGGCTGTACATGTCGGTGTAGGCCTGATTCGGGATGCGATCCTGTTCGCCTTCACCGGTCGGGCTGGGGTCGGGCATCGGGACACCATGGGCATCGACGCGCACGAACTTGGCGCCGACCGCGACCTTGGGGGGCGGCTTGAGGCGGTCGTTGGCGGTGCCGTCTTTCTCTTCATCGAGGGGACAGATATTCCCTGAGCACTTGGCCCAGGAAACCTTGATCAACCACTTCCCTTGGTTCTTTGCGCGAGCGCGTACCTGATGGGTCGACACGCAGTCACTGGTCAAGGTGTCTTGCCACTGAGGGCAATCGGGATCCCCCTCTCCTCCAATTGTTGCAAATTCGACGGTCCCATCACTGGTCCAGGTATACTTTCCTTCATCGGCCAAGAACTGCAGATAGGCACCAAACATGGCGGGTTCACCGACCATCAATTCTGATGGTCCGTCAACGATGAGCGTCGCATCAACACACGGATTATTCGGGTTCGCACCCGCGTCGTTGTCACCAGGAGTGGCTTCCGCCCAGGCGTTTCCCAGCGCGAGGCACAGGAGAACTACGAAGTGGAGCAGGCGCGAGGTCGAGAGGTTCATGGAGTGCCCGTGGCTAATCGTGTCGTGGGGGAAGGCTGCTTGCTCGATCCGGATCAACGCGAAATGCGAACGCTATTTTGAGTAATGGTGATGGTATGGCAGACCGCCGCTGTGGTGCCTGGCGCCACCAACATGCGGTAGGTGTAGCGCCCGACGCCGTTGGACTCGACGAAATCATTGGTCGAGATCACGGTATTGGCAGTCGAGTCCATGAAGGTGATGCCGCTGACGAACGCATGCATGCTGAACGTCAGGTTCGGCACCACCGGCCGCATGGAGAGCGTCGCTTCGACCACCTTGGTACCATCGGCATATTGTTCGATGAACTTCATGCTCGTCGCAGCCGTTGAGCTGGCGACGAAGTCATCGAGGGTCAGCGTCTTCAGCAGTGGGCCGTTCACGCCGCCGATGCGGGCCTGGAGGGTGTAGTCGTCCTCATAGAGCGCGCGGATACTCATGGTCGCACCGGTGGCAGTGGTAGCGGTCGCTGCCACCTGGCAGCGGCTCTCGTCGTTGCTCGTGAACGACACCGCGTCGGTCAGGCTTGCCGGCATGATCGTCACGTCCTTGGCCCGCTGGTAGTTGACCTGCGAGGCGATCGGACCGAGGAAATCGACCGTCGGGATCTTCACGGTTGCACTGCCGACCACCACGCCATTGACGCGCGCTGCTAGGGTGTAGAGGCCGCTGGTCGGGTACGTCACCACGATGGGCTGGCCCGAGGATCCGGTCAGAACCGCATTGAAGGTCGTGCCGTTGTAGGCGGGATCGAGCGCCAGCGCCGTGCCGCCGGACGAGGAAGCGGTCACCAGCAGGCTGTCGCCGGGGCGGATGGTTAGTGCGATCTGTCCTGGGACAGCGCCGGTCACATCCGTGACCGTCCAGGTCAAGGTGTGGGTGGCCGAGGTGTTCGCTCCATTCGCGGTCGTCACCACGGTCAGGGGCGTTCCCTGACCTGCCGTCAGTTGGACGCCGGCCGGCTGGCCGCCGCCTGACGCAGTATTCGCGTACCAGCGACGAGTGCTCGCGCGCACGACCGGCACAGTCACGCCGTTCTTGGTGATGGTGACGGAACTGTCCGCACCACCGACCAAGAGGCCCTCGCACCAAGCCGGGCTGGTGATGCTCGCCAGGGGCGACAGCAGATCGTTCTGGAGCGGATCGGCGGCCGGAGCCGGGTAGAGCTGCGTCGCCGGGATGACCGCCCGTGGAGTGCTCATGCTTGAGTACTGCAAGGAAATCCGCGAGGTCACGGTCTGTTCCCAGTAGTCGATCCGGATGGGGTACTTCTGCCCAGCCTGCAGGGCGATGGTCGCCTGTTGATCGAAGGACGATTTCGCCGCCCAGCTGTCGATCAGCAGGGTGTTGCCGACCCACAGGCGCGCATGATCGTCGGCTGAGATGTAGAACGTGTAGGACTCGCTGTAGCGCGCCTGCACTTCACCGATCCACATCGCGGTGAAGTTATCTGCTGGCACTGCGGGATCCGGCGAGCCGGTGCCCCAATTGAAGTTGATGGTCGCATCCGTGCGCTGCTTGGCCTTGGTGATCAGCTTGATGTCGCTGAAATACGTGGCAGCCAGACCGGCACCGGTGCCGACGGGCGGAGCCGTGACGGTGGTGACCGGGAGGGCGGTCGACAGCGGGCCGAGTTTGCCAGCCGCATCGCGCGCCCGCACGGTGTAGCTCGCCGTGGTGTTCGCGGTGCGACCGGAATCGGTCCAGGAGGTCGCCAACGTGGTACCGATGACCACGCCATCACGAGCGATGGTGTAGGCACCGATCTGCACGTCGTCGGTCGCCGCCGTCCAACCGAGCGTCACGGCGCGGTCGCTGACGTAGCTCGCCGCCAAGGCACTGATCGCGGACGGAGCCTGGGTGTCCGCAGGAACTGAGAGGCTCGTGGCTGGGATGATCTGCTTGGACAGACCGGGGGCCGCCCACGACAGCTGGCAAACGGCGTCGCCGCCGTTCTCGTAATACTCGATCTCGATGGGAACCGCGACGCCAGCGGTCAGCGCGATGGTGCCATTCCATTCGCTGGCGCCCTGATCGATCCACTTGTTGATAATCAACTGGTTGTTCACTTTGAGGCGGATGCCGTCATCGCCGCGGAGATAGAAGGTGTGCGTGCCCGTCACGCCGGGCGTGACCTGGCCGAGCCAGCGGATGGAGAAGGTGTTGGAGCCAACCGCGGCTTCGGGCGTCCCGCCGCCGACATCCATGTTGACCGCTTCGCCGTAGTGGGTGGCGGCAAGGTTGGTCAACGTCATGCCGGTGAAGTAGAGTCCCATCAGGCCGCTGGGTTGGGTGATCGTCGACGGCGGCGTCAGGCTTGAAGCCGGAATGATCTGTTTGGCAAGGCCCGAGGCTGCCCACGACAGCTGGCAGACCGCATCGCCGCCCTTTTCGTAGTACTCGACTTCGATGCTGACCGGAACTGCGGCCGTCAGAGAAATGGTGCCGCTCCATTCGGTGGCGCTCTGATCGATCCACTTATCGATGATCAATTGGTTGTTCACCTTCAGGCGGATACCGTCATCCGCACGCAGATAGAAGGTATGACTGCCCGATACGCTGGGCGTCACCTGACCGGTCCAGCGGATGGAGAAATTGTCGGTTCCAACCGCGACATCGGGGCGGCCGCCACCGACGTTCATGTTGACCGTCTCGCCCACATGGACGGCGGCCAGTTGGGTCAGATTATTGTCCTTGTAGTACATGCCGAGCAGGCCGTTGACCGGGTCGGCCGCCAGCAGCGATCCCCCCATGCCGGTTACCATGCCGAGCACCAACACCATGGCACCCAGCGTGCTGAAGGGCCGGTGTGCGAGAAATCCCTTGGAGTAGAACATAGATTTTTCCTGCGGAATTCGGGTCAAAGGGCAGACCGGGCATCGAGTCGTTTGATGGCCGCCTGCGCGGCCATCACCACGCCCTGGTTGGCGTGGGTAAGGTAAGTGGCAACCACCTGGCGATCCTGCTCAGTACCGACCAGGCCCAGTGTGGCGATCGAAACCCGTAGCAGGGCTGGCTCGGTCTGGGGCGTCAGCATCTGCCGCACCACTGGCAGCTGAGCCGCCGCACCCTGCTCGCCCATCTTGGCGATTGCGGTCATGCGGTTCTCCAGCAGCGCATCAGGGGCGGTCGCAATGTAGACCAGGGCCTGCGTATAGATCTGACCCGGCGCATACCGACCGCTGCGGATGAGCAGATCCAACTGGATCAGGGCAGTGCCTGGAAGCGTTCCGGGGCCAGAACGAATGATGGCGATCAGTTTGTTTGCCACCGGGGTCACGTCCCCCTCGGGCGGCAGGGTCGCAACCAAGCGCTGCACCGAGTAATCGCGCCAGATCAGCGCCTCCGTGGAGTCGTCGATCATGCGGTGGAACCGCTCCGCCAAACCGGCCGACTTCACGTCCTGCGCGATCAACGCGTTCGCGATGTTGTTCCTGGTTCCGGGTTCGAGCTTCTGGTTGCCCAATTCCCGTTGCAGGAAGTCGATCACGCCCGGACTCAACCGTGGATCGCCCATGATCGCAGCAATGGCAGCGGTCTGACGGGTTGAGGTCCACTGATCCCAGCCCGCGAAGGCGGCCATCGCAGGATCCGGCGTTGTTACCGGTGATTTCCCTGGCTCCACGAGCGAATCCGCCGGTTTACCATCGCCGGATGCGGGCGCGTCCTGTCGATTCGCGATGAGCGCGGCGAGGGTACCGACGAGCACGAGACCAGCGGCGACTGCGATACCAAGAGCAGGTTTCATGGCGTTCTCCAGGCATTGACGACCGGCTGATCACGCCCAGGAACCTGCCGTCGCCACGGATTTTCCCGGGCGATGACGGGTTTTGGAGCAATCGTGACGACAGGTAAGGGGCGCATGGGATGAGTAACCGGCGTGGGGATGTATGCCCTGCCATCGCAAGGTCAATACTGCATCCAAGTCGCTGTGCGATTGCCTCACCGGATCTCGTGTCGGGGGCGGACATTACAGCACGTTTGCGGACAGAAATACAAAGCGTTCGGCTTCATCGGGTGCTGCGTGAATATTCACCAAGTCTCATTGACGAGACTGCGCTGCACGTGGTCAAGGCTGCTGAGGCGCTTTGCGAATCTGGCCAAACACCTGCATCACCTGCCCGCCATCGAAGGTGATAAGGACGTTGCCAATACAGGATCGTTCGGTTTGCCGTGGAGTCACCGCAATCCGAATGACTTTGGGGTCCTCGGTCGGTTGAATTTGCGCGTCAAAGAATTGCTGCCGGTCAGCGACTCCGGTGACGGACCAGGATAAATATGGTGGAATGGTGAGCGTCACCACCTGCGTGGACAAGGCAGCGCCCTGATTCCAGGAGAGCAATCGACGGTCGAGCGTCGGTCCTTCCGGCAGGGCAACCTCCAAGGAAAGGGTGATGTCCTGCTCTGCCGGATTATCCGTGTGCACATGGATCTGTTTCCGCTGAAGACCAAACATGGTGGGACTGATGGTGAACACGACCGGAATGGTCCCGCTCTCCCCAGGTGGGTAGGTCTTGGAACCCAGCGTCACTACCGTGCAACCGCACGTCGGCTTGACTTCGGTGATGGTGATCGTGCGCGTCGAACGATTGGTGAACGCGAACGAAAACGGGATTTCCTTGGTTCCAGCCGTTGGTTTCGCCGTCAACTGGCGGTGCACAAAGTCGAGATCCGCCGCATGCGCGGACATCTGCGCCAGTCCGAGGAACAGCGTCAGACAGACAGTGGTGAAGATGTGCTGCATGTCGGTCGCAAACCCTAGACCGAACTGAAACCGGCTACAAGGGTCTCCCACTTCCGGGTGAAGCCCCTCCCAGTGAATTTGCACTTGGTCGGCGTCCACCTTAGTCGGCGTCTACTTGCCCGTTCCAGCAACCGACGAGATATCAGCCGCGTCACCACTGCCACCTGGTTGGCCATCCGCGCCATAACTGAGGACCTCAAAGGGGTGCCCGGTCGGGCCTGGAACGACATACAAGTAGGGATTTCCCCACGGATCCATGAGCTTATTCGACTCCAGGTAGTAAGCGGTATTGGGATCGGCGGCTGGTGTCGTCAGGCGCGCGAGCCCTTCACTGGCAGAGGGCAGGGTGTGTTTGTCCAGCTGGTAGGTCTGCACCTGAGCGACAATCTGGCCGATCTGCGTCTTGGCGATTTCGCTCTTCGCCTTGCCCATCTTGCCAGCGATGCCGACCGTCAAGGTCACGGCTAGCAAGCCGAGGATGACGACCACGGCGAGGATTTCTACGAGGGTCATCCCTCGTCGTTGCAGGGTCATGGGAAAGTTCACACTAGGTCTCCGAGCTGCATCAACGGCAGGACACTGGCCATGACTACCACGCCAATGAGGCACGCAAGGATGATGATGGCGAGTGGGCTGAGCACCGCACCGAGACGTTCGCCCACCCGATCCGCAGCACGCTGGTAGCGTTCAGCAATACGTTCCAGCATCACGGTGAGTTCACCGCTGCGCTCGCCGAGGTGCAACAACTGCGCGAATTCCGGATCCAACAACGGGCTGGGGGCGAGTACGGCGGAAAGGTCCTGGCCGTTACGCAGTGCCATGACGGCTTCCGTCAGCAGCTTGCGCAAAGCCCGATCCTCCACCGTGTCTGACACCACGACCAGGGCGTCAGCCAGCGGCATTCCGGCGCGGCGCAGACGCGCCAAGGACATCGCCAGATGCGCAACCCGTACGCGCCCACGCAGACGCGCCAACACATTGCCATGCACCAACCGCCCAAGGCGGCTATCCACTGACAAGCGTGCGACTGCACGGCGGATACCGATCACTGCTGCCAGTATGACTGCCACGACGACGGGCCACCAGATCGCCAATCCCTGTCCGATAGTCATCACGGCAACGGTCAAAGCAGGCGGCTCACGACGTGCCTGGACAATCATATCGATGAGTGGTGGCAGCGTCTGAAAGCTCATGAATTCCACCGCACCAATGCCAGCAATCACCAACACGGCGGGATAGGCCAAGGCCACGAGGATTTTTTGGCTCAAGGCTCCTGCACGTTGGTGATACTGCGAGAGGCTGAGCAAGGTGGCAACCAAGTCTCCTGCCTGCTGCCCAGCTTCCAGCAACGCGACATCGAATCGTTCAAACCAATCCGGGTGCTCGGCAATTGCTGATGCGAAGCTGATGCCAGCACGCAACCGGTCCCGCAGGGTTTCCAACAACCGGCGCTCAGCGGGCGGACGGGAACTTGTCGCGGCGAGGGTAGTCACCGCCTGTTCCAGCGGAACGCCTGCCTGAAGCAAAGTGGCCAATCCATCACACAAATCCGCTTTCGCCGCACGACGACGACGACAGGCACGCGCATGCAAAGTATGCTGGATCGCCGACCACCATCCGTGGCTAGCCGTGGTGCCGCCAACCTCTTCGACATGATCCACTTCAAGGCCGATCCGGCGGAGGCTTGCGCGTACCTCATAGGCAGAAGCGCCCCGTCGCTCGCCCGCGTGACGGCGGCCGGTAGCGGCCTCGACCGCACGGTACCGGAACAACCGCTCGCCATCAGGGCTGATGCTCTCAGCCATGGTGGATGACCCGTTCCACTTCCGCCATCGTGGTACGATGCGAGGCGACCAAGGCAGCGCCGGCCTCAGCCAAGGTACGCATGCCGTTCTGACGCGCCAAGCCACGCAACACACTTAAATCCGACTGCGCGGTGATGGCGCTGCACACCGCGTCAGTGATCGGCAGCAATTCAAAAATGCCACAACGGCCGCGGAGTCCGCTCCCATTGCAGACCGCACATGGGACCTGTGATTGTTTCCCACTCCCACCACAGGTAACGCAGGTGGTACGCACCAAGCGCTGCGCCAAGACCACTGTCAGCGATGCCGCCACCAAGTACGGTTCCACGCCCAAATCGATGAGGCGCGTCACCGCCGAGACCGCGTCATTGGTGTGGAGCGTCGACAGGACCAAGTGGCCGGTGAGACTGGCCTGGATCGCAATGCGCGCCGTTTCCGCATCGCGGATTTCACCCACCATGATCACATCAGGATCTTGGCGGAGAATGTGGCGGAGTCCGTTGGCGAAATTGACCCCTTTCTTGAGGTTCACCTGGCTCTGGCTGATGGGGATGCCCAAGGAGGACAGCTCATACTCGATGGGGTCCTCGATGGTCATGATGTTGAGTTCACCCGCCTTCAAACCACGCAAGGTGGCATACAGCGTGGTGGTCTTGCCTGATCCCGTCGGGCCAGTGACCAGCACGATGCCACTGGAGCGACGGGTGGCGGCCAGGAATGGGCCAGCAACATCGAGCGGCATACCCAGGCTGTCAGCATCAAAGAGCTGGCGTGAACTATCCAGCAAACGCAATACCACCCGTTCACCGTAGGCGGTGGGAATCGTGCTGATGCGCACATCGACGGTGCGTGCGCCGATCCGCACGGTGGTACGGCCGTCCTGCGGGACCAACCGTTCCGCCACGTCCATACGGCCGATAACCTTGATCCGACTGACCAACGGGCGGAATACCTGGACCGGAATCGGGCGGCCCTGGTCAAGTGTCCCGTCAATGCGATGACGGATGAGCACGGCATCAGAGGTCGGCTGTAGATGGAGGTCGCTGGCTCCTGCCTGCACGGCACCGAACAGGAGTCGGTCCAACAGTTTGACCAAGGGAGCCTTGCCCTGGGTCGCCAACAGGTCGCGATCTGCTTCCATCAGCAAGCGGTCCAGATCCTCATCACCACCAGCGCCGACCACCTCGATCTGTTCGGTCTGTTGCCGCAAGGTCTCTGCTGGCGTGCTGCCGCGTTCGAACGCCGCATCGATGGCACGATGGACCGCTTCGCTCGCCATCACGACTGCCCTCGTCGCGCGACCGAGGCGTACACCGGTATTCCATACCGCATCGAGATCAGTGGTGGCGGTCACAGCCAACACCTCGGTGTCGCCTTCGCGGCCTTGTGACAAAAGCCCATGACTGCGGGCGAACTCGCGCGGAATAAGCGCCAGGAACTCCCGTGTCGCCAGATCGGACTGGGGTTCTGGCCCTCCAACCGGTTCGAGATGCGGTGCTGATGTTGGCACGGGAGGGGTTCTAGTGCACCAGAACGCAACCGCCACAGAGCGCCCGAGCGCACCTTGCCCAGGTTCGAAGCACAGCAGACTGCGCCCGTGCACCAGCGGGCGTATACCCTGATCGAACTCCTGACGGTCGTGATCATCGTGGGATTGATCGCCGGGATCGGTATCCCCCCGCTAGTACGGCAAGTTGGCAGCACTCCCCTGGATCGCACCGGCCTGCTCCTGCGCACAGCTGATCGCCAGGGACGCGATCTCGCCATGACCGGTGAGGTCGAGGTCGAGATCGAGGTGCTTTCCGATGGCATGAATCATCGCACGGCGAACGACGAAGCCCGGGTCGTCTGTGAGTCGGACGTGACTCTCACCTGGCAGACAACGACCGGCAAGCCACTGCATCGCTTCACCCTGGACCGTCATGGCCGCAGTCTGGATGTGGTGGTTGAGATTGCCGCTGGTCGTGAACGACGTCGGTACACGGTCTCCGGCATCAGTGGTGAGTGGTCACAAGAGATGCCGGCGTCCGCGCCGAGCGAAAACCCATGATCAGGGCATTCACGTTACTGGAGACCCTGGCTGCGGTCACCTTGCTCGGCCTAGTCGCGACGGCGGTGATTCCCATGAGCCTGCACCTCGGACAGGCACGCCTGGGAATCGACGAGCAGGTGCGTGCCCGCGGTTGGCTGCTGAATCAGAGCGTTACTCGAATTGATGACTTTGACCAGGTCCGTGCCATCGCGGAGCATCCAGGATGGTATCTGCACCGAGTCACGTTCATGCGCACCTCAGCAAAGACACCGGCGAGTACGTGGGATGCTCCTGAGCACCGCTGGGTTCACCTGATGGTTCGCTCGGGGCCGGATCCTGATGCGACGCTGCTGGCAGATCGGATTCTGATGACGATGGCCGGCGACCAGGTGCCGACGGTCGCTCCATGAAACGACAAACGGGTTTCACCCTGTTGGAAATCCTGCTGGCTACCAGCCTGCTGACGGCGCTGACCACAGCGACCCTGTCGTGGATGAATGCCCTGTCGCGCAGCAATCGTGCATCGACCCAGCACTTACAAGCCCTCGCCACCGCCGAGGCGATGGCCAGTGCGATCCGTGATGACCTGCTGCTGGCGGTACCTGACCAAGCGAACAAAGGGCAGCTTTATACCCTCGAGCGTCAGCGCCTTCGCTTCAAGACACTCAGTCAGATGCCAGGCGACGCACCTGGTCTCCATACGGTCCAATGGCGTCAGGATTCCCGCCTCAACGCCGTGGTACGCGAGATCATTCCTGACGACTCGAAAGCAAAACCGCTTACCAGGATCGTCAGCAAGGATCTCCGCCTGCTTCGCTTCAGCACCCGTGACAAATCGGGTATCTTGTTCCTCGTGTGCACGTACGGCACGAATGCCCAGGAGCTCTTCCTTCCCGTGACCAGAGCCGGCATGCCATGACCCATCGTCGCGGCTTTGCTCTCCTGCTGGTATTGGCAGCCACTCTGATCGTCATGGCCAGCATCACGCTCGTCCTCAGTAGACTGCTGGAGACCAGACGGCACCTAGTCGGTGCTACGGATGAGGATCATCTCATCGACGGATTGGCGGCCGGAGAGCGCCTCTCGCTGGCATGGTTGCGGATTCAGGCCCGTCAGGTCGTTTTCCCGCCCGACGGTGGGAGCATCCCCCTGGTCCATGACACTTGGCGGACTCATCACGGTAACGGTGAGGTGACCGTGCTGCTGTACGATGCCTGCGCGATGATTCCTGCCCGCTGTGCTGGCACCGATGGCACCTTGCGTGCCGCATTGCCTCCCGGCTGGTCCGGTGTCTCGATGCCGGATCTGCCTCCCCAGCAGCAAACCGAACCACCGGATTGGCTGGAGACCATCACGTTGCCCCGTGGTCTGCGACGTTTCCCTCGCGCCGCGGTTTCGACACCGCCCATCGATTGGAGCACGAAGGGCACCATCGCCGATGGCAATCGATCATCGACGCTGCCAAACACCGAGATCGGTCTCGCCATGCTGGTCAGCCCCCATTCGCAGGGTGCCATCAATGTGAACACGGCACCAGAAGACCTCCTGCGCATCGCCTTCCAACAGAGCGGAACTAATGGGTTGTCCGCGATGGTGCAAAGCCGGCGGCGGGGCGTTGCCGTCACCAATGTCCCGGAACTGACCGTCCCACGGTCGGGTTTTCGTTTTGTCACCTCGTCATCAGCATGGCATGCCCATATCAGGGTCCGCTGGAATGATCGGCAGCGATCCTGGTGGGTGGTGCTCGCTGGTAATTCCACGGATTGGCGGATCGTGCAGCGGCATGACGCGGATCGGTGACTCAGAGCCCTTAGTACGTCACCGGGCTCTTGTCACGATGAGCTGTACGGTTGCCATTCTTGGCGCAGCGGGCACCTGGGCAGTCCTTCTGCCCAAGGCTCCGTTGTTACCACAATCGAGCAGCAACCAGTCGGCCACCCGCACGATCACCAACGATGCCCTCTTCAAGCCCGATGCCTGGCGCGTCTCCTTGTGGCGACCATTCAGCGATGCTGCGCCACCGCCGCCACCCACCATCGCACCACTGACGCTCAAGATCTTCTCCATCCTGCGACAAGCAGATGGCATCACTGCTGCCATCGATCCCGGCACCGGTGCAGGTTTGGTCTACGCCAAGGTGGGCGAACGCATCGGTGCCCATACCATCACCGCCATCGATGAACGCGGTATCGAGGTGGAAGTCGATGGACGTCGCCAACGCGTGGAGTTGCGTCCGTGACCGCCGTGGACACTGGTGTGCCACGAGTGCCAGCGGATGTGCTGTACTGGGGGCGTCTCGCCTCGGATGCGGTGAAAGCGACACCAGAGGCCCAGCGGTACCGTCTCGAAAGTGTCTTGCCCATCCCAGTGGACACGCTCCACACCATCCACGCGCAACTGCCAGATGGTCGTTTGGTGATGGCCGGCATCGAGCCTGAGCGACTGCGAAGCCACTTGGTGAATCGTGGGGATGTCACCCCATCAACCTGGGAATTGGTACCGGACCAACTCCCAGGGCACATCGCCAACCTGCTGTCGCCCGCTGAGTGCGACGCAGTAATCGCCAAGCTGAACCTGCTGCATGGCCCCTTCGAACCCGAAGCCCGACGGGTAGTGCGTCGACGGGTTTCCTGGGTGCTTCACGGCGGACTGGTGTTGGCAGCACTGTTGGTCGTGATCGGCATTGAACGCCGCGTATCTGCGATGCAGGGCTATGCCGAGCAGGTGAGGACGGAAACGCGGCGTCTGCTCCATGATGTCCTTCCGCCCCAACCTGGTGACCGCCATCCTGAACTGCGACTCACCATGGAACTGCGTCGTCTCGAACAGGCTGCTTCCGGTAACACGGTGACCGGCATGGATCCGGTGGAGGCGCTCTCGTCGCTGTGGCAGGCGTGGCCTGCCGATCTGCGCACCCAGATCGATGCGGTCAGCGCACTCCCTGATCGGTTGGTCATTCGTGGTTCCGTCCCCACGTTGGCCGATGCCGAGCGGCTTGCACAAGCGTGTCGAAGCGTGGAAGCCGGCTTGCATCTGCGCGTCCAACCGTTGCAAGCGCAGGTCACTGATCGCGGTGCCACCTTCCTGCTCACCATGGTGTACCAGGGCTCGCCATGAATCTGACTCTGGGAATGACAGGTTCTTCATCGATGGCCAAACGGTCACGGATCGTCGTCTGGATCGCACTGGCAAGCGTGGTCGGAGGGTGGGCGTGGTTACGACTGGGACATGCTCAAGAATTGGTAGACCAGACCACCCAACAATTTCACACGACGTCTCGCGATGTGTCGCGCATCATCGACCTGCGTAGCCGCACGGTCGTGATCGGCACTGGCGTACGCACCGACGTCGATCTGGTGACGCGTGCCCAGCGGGCACTGAGTGCGGTCGGCTTGCCCATCCGCGCCTGCAAAGGGGTCCAACCCAGGTCGGGCTCCTCAGGCCCGGCAGGTGGCATCCGCCAACAGCAGGTGGAACTCCTGTTACAGGGATTGAGCCCTGGGGAGTTCGGATCCTGGCTAAGTGCCTGGAACACTCCCGACCAACCATGGCGCATCCGCGAAGTGCTGTTCAACCATCAGGTGGAGCAAAGCCTCGCCGGTCAGCACCCTTCGAGCCTCGACAGCAATCGCTTCCAGATTACCGTCCTGCTCACTGCCCCTACTGCTGAGGATACCCCATGAGATGCCTACGCTATGCCATTGGCTTACTCAGCTTGACCCTGCTTGCTGGCTGTGGGTCTGCTCGTGGCCCGTATTCCGATGATGGCAGTCAGCACCGGGATATCGCCAAGGCTGAGCGCATCTATCAAGAGGCGCTTGCCGTTATCGATGACGATGCCACGGCTGCAGAAAAACTCCTGCGCGACGCCATGGGGTTCGATCTCTACCACGGGCCTGCACACAATAATCTGGGAGTCCTGCTCCTGAAGCAGGGCCGCCTGTATGATGCGGCTGAAGAGTTCGAATGGGCGCGGAAGCTGCTCCCTGGGTTTCCTGAACCGCGAGTCAATCTCGCCATCACCCTAGAGCGTGGCGGCAAACACGCCGATGCCATTGATGCTGCCCGCACGGCGCTCGAAGTGCGCCCTGGGCATCTGGTCGCACTGCAGACGCTCACCTATATTCAGGTTAATCAGGCGATGACTGACGAACAGACGGTGGCGAACCTTGACAGCATCGTCGCACGCACCGTCGATCCGTTGTGGCGCTCCTGGGCGGAAATGCACCGGGATCGCCTGCAACAAGCCGACCGCTTACAAACCCTGCTGCAACCGTGAGCCGGAACGACTACCCGATCCTCAGCGAATGAACTGTGGCTCCAGGCGCGGCGTATCGAGCGGTATCTCCGCTTCTTTCGCTACCTGTTCACTCGATCGCCGCAGGTCCATGAAGAGGTTGTTACGTAGCACGGTAGCGCGGATGAAAACGAAGAATCGTGAATCAGAATTTCCCGTGCTCTTACTTTTGAAGAGTTCGCCGATGAACGGGATTCCACCCAGAAACGGCACCCGCGATTCATTGTGATCCTCGCCGCGATTGGAGAGACCACCCAAGGCGATGACATAGCCATCGGGAATGGTCGCGACACTGCTCACCGAGTCGGATCGCTTGGTTGGTGGGATGACTGATCCATTGGAGATGACGGATTTCCCCAAGAACGAGCTTTGACTGATGCCATACGTCAAGGTCACGTAATCTGCCGTCGATATCTGCGGCGTGATGGCGATTTCCGTGCCTGCGTCAGTCGTTCCGGAAACGCTGGTGGTAGCGACCGTGCTGCTGGCATTGGTTGCCACCAAGGGCTCTTGAACCACGCCATTGACCATCGCCTTGGCATTGTTCGCCACCACGATCTTGGCACGAATCAGCTGGCGACCATCAGTGATGGTCTCGAGTGCCTGGATCACACCTGCGAAGTCGCCCGGGTTCAGGATGATGCCACCAAGACCCGTTGCCGCTGCCAACGGTGCGCGGGCAATCGGGTTGCCAGCAACCGGCTGACTGAGGCCAAAAAGCTGGCTCACCGTCCCTGATACTTGTCCGTCCTGGACCATTGCTATCAGCTCGACGCCGAGACTGCGGTTCTGAGAGGAAGAAACACTCACCATGATGATTTCGATATCGACCTGCGGCTGACGCTGATCCAAATGTTTCAGCAGGGCCGAAACCTGATCGAGGGCCTTAGGATCTCCAATGGCAATCAAGGAGTTGGTGACCACGTCCGAAGCCAGGACAACGGAACTCTCTCCACTGGTGGACACCACGACGGGGTCGGGTTCCTGTCGTGGTGTCGCCTTGGCTGCCATCCCTGCCGACGACGTGCCACCAGTCCCAAGTGGTGCCACCGGAACCGGAATGGCCGACGCTTGTGGTGCCGGTTCCGCAGGTGGTGCTTCCGGCGATGACTTATCGGAAGGTGCTCCGCCGCCTTGGACGGCCCCCGTTGAAATCAAACTCGCCAGCACTTTAGCCAGCTCATCGGCTTGCCGATGCTTCACGGTGAAACTCCGCACCTGTCGGCGAGCTGTTGGCGGTGCCTCATCAAGGTTTTTCAGGACGCCTTCAATGCGTCGGTGTTGCTCGCCAGTAGCCCTGATGACTAGGCTGCTGGTCAATTTATCGCGAACGATCTCGAGTTGCTGACCGCCTTTTTCTGGGCGGATCAGTTGCTGAACCAAAGCAGCGACTTCTTCGACACCAAAGTATTTTGGCCGGTAGCTGCGCGTCTCTACTGGTTCGGCATTGTCGAGTCGCTCCAATAGGTCAGTTACCTGATCCACATTGTCTGCTGAAGAAATAACCACGATCTGCGAGCCATCGGGCGATATCTGCAATTCCGCCAAGCGCTCGCCACCACCAATGCGACCGAGCGCGCTCCAGGCGCTGGTGGTTGATGCCTGCAACGTCTGCGGGCTCGCGCGTAGTGGACGGTACAGACGCACTGCCGGCACCACGCCTGGGCGATCAATGACCGCCAGCAGCCGCTGTATCTGACTGATGATGCCACGTGGGCCGGATGCCACTATTTTGCGGCCTTCTTGGCCGAGTGTACGGACCTGCCCGACCTGACCAGTCAACGTCGTGGACAACACTTTTACAACCGACTCCGCTCCCACATGCGTGAGTTCCAGAACCAGCACTTGGTACCCAGGTCCGAATGGCAGTGTCGAGGCCTCTTCCGGCGACAAGGGAACGCTCAGACCAGCAGCCTCCGCCATCGGCACGACTTGATAGACGGGAGGCAGACCGGCGATGATGGTGGTGAACCCCTGGCTCACGAGTACCTGATTGAACACCGCCCAGAGGTCCGCTTTGCTTAATTCCCCGCGCACAGCTAAGCGCACAACGCCATTGATCTTTTGCGGGTTGTATTGAATCGAAACGCCAACGAACCGCGCGGTGAGATCAATTAATTTATCCAGCTCCGTCTGCGGCGGCAGGGCGATCGTCAGGCCGGGTGCATCCTCTGACATGCATGGCAAGGGAACCAATGACAGGAGCAGCGCGAATGTCCGCAGCGTTCCAAAACCGAGTTTCGACCTATCTTGCATGGGCGAGCATGGTGTAGGACATCGCTCGCAGGGAAGCCCGAAGCACAGGCTGGGGTAGGAGCTTGACGGCTAGCCACCTGAGATCGACGCAACTATCCCGATACCGACCCATCCGGTGCACATAAGTCGTACCGTAACCTGTTCGAACAGGGTGACGATATGCTCACTCGCCGATGAGTTGTTTCCACAACTCCAAAACCGCGGTAACCGCCACCTCTCGTTCACGCGGATGCAGCCGACCCCCCTGCGCCTCAACCCAGGCAACCGTCCCCGTGTCCCCTCGTTCAAGCGCCCGTTCCAACTTGGCGCGCAGGTCACGGGCCTCCTTGCTCGGTGGCTGCGGGATGGTCGACCAATCTGGACGCGGCGGCTCTGCCGGCTGCGCTACCACCGGAAGACGGCCTGACTCCATGATCTC
>Ga0163144_10009781_pt1 | contig 20534 bp, 15 predicted proteins | sample OliLak19BULKMAT1_FD_123175 | JGI IMG/M metagenome (GOLD analysis project Ga0163144, IMG submission 123175) | Freshwater microbial mat bacterial communities from Lake Vanda, McMurdo Dry Valleys, Antarctica - Oligotrophic Lake LV.19.BULKMAT1 | ecosystem: Environmental > Aquatic > Freshwater >... | reverse complement strand
GCTTCGTCAATGGCCAGACCGGCTCCCTCCCGATCGTCGTCACTTCGCTCAACGGGCTCGGCGTTCGCTCTGGCCAATTCACGCTTTCCTACAACGGCAACTTGGTCACGGCGACCGGTATTTCCACTCCATCGGGAACGCTGCTGAATGGTTGGGGGCCGACGCTCTTTCACGCCGATCCGAACAAGTGCATGGTGGACTTCGCTGGCGCGACCGACCTGAATGGCTCGGGCGTGCTGTGCTATGTGACCTTCGTGACGACAGGCATCAATAACGGCAGCACCGGCCTGGCGTTCGATCAGGCCCTTTTCAATGAGGATCTGGTCGCCAAGCCAACGTCCGGGTTCCTGACCGTGAACGCGCTACCGACCATCGCGGTGAACCCTGATGTCATCACCCTGCTCGCGGGCCAGACTCAGCAGTACACGGTCACCGGCACGCCCACGCTGCCGATCACATGGAGCGTGGTCGATCCCACCATTGCCACTATTTCGCCGAGCGGCCTGTTGACCGCGATCAAGGGCGGGATCACGCGGGTGAAGGCAGTCGACCAGCTGGGCGCCACCGACTTGACCACGTCGCTCACCGTCTATGACTTCAAGGCCACGCTCAACAACGTCAAGGGGCCACCCGGTTCCACCGTGCGCGTCTCGCTCAACTCGGATCGGCTCGTGGGATCGCTCGGCATCCAGTCGATGCAGTACAACATCGCCTGGAGCGGTGTGAACATCGTGAACGCGAAAGCATTGGCCTCCGGACTCGCCGGCGTCTGGGCGCCGCAGGACATCCTCGACCTCAACATCAATCCCAACATCAAGGTCGTGGCCGCTGGAGTCTCGCCGCTCGACAACAGCGGACTCGAAGTGCATGCACTGGAGTTCAAGATCTCGCCAAGCGCCCCGCTTGGCACGGTCATCCCGCTCACGCTCACGCAACTGCTCTTCAATGAGGGGAACCCCACGGTCACCACGGTGAATGGCAGCATCACGGTGAGTGTGGCGGCCGACGCACCGGGCATTGGCGGACGCGTGCTCGCGCTCGCGCCGTGCGAGCCGAATCCACTGAGGACGAGTGGCCGGGTGCGGTTCTCGTTGCCCGAAGCCGCGGCGGGTGGCGAGCGCGTGTGCTTGACCGTGCACGGACTCGATGGCGCCCACGTCCGCACGCTCGTCGACGAGTCGCTCGGCGTCGGCGAGCACGAGGCATTGTGGGACGGTCGGGACGACCGTGGACGGCCAGTTGCTCCAGGGCTCTACTTCACGCGCTTGCAATGGCGCGACACCGGACTGACCCGGAAACTCACATTGACCCGCTAGTGGACTGGACTGCATAGAGATAGGAGCGCCAACTCATGCGACACATGCGATTCATACTGAGCCTCCTCGCAGCTCAGGTGCTGGCGGGCGGTGCAGGTGCGGCCGACCTGACGGTGACGCTACCCACGGTGACCGCGACCCCCGGTTCGACCGTGCAGATCCCGATCGAGGTCTCGCCGAACCCGAGCGCATTCGGGGTCTACTCGCTGGATTTCCGCATCGACCTGGACCCGGCAGTGATCCAGTCGTCGAGTTCGCTGCCGGACGGTTTCCTGCAGTTCTGGGGCACGCCGTTCGTGAACGCCACGTCGAGTCTGGTGGCGGCAGCGACCGGAGGATTGCAGGCGCTCAGCACGAACAACACGCGACTCAACACGCTGATGCTGACGATCAAGGCCTCGGCTGTGCTCGGCACGGACATGCCGCTCACGTTCACCACCCTGCGTTTCAACGAAGGCTCCCCGAGCGTGAGCGTCGTGAATGGAATCCTTCGCATCCGTGGCGGCGCCGGAGTTGAACCTGCATGGATCTCAGGGCTGGCGCTGTCCGCTGCCTCGCCCGATCCGGTGCGCACGCGCACGCGTTTCGCATACACATTACCCGCCGATGGCGAGCTCGCGCTCACGATCCACGGGCTCGATGGCCGCCGTGTGCGCATGCTCGCCACGGGCACGGCAGCGGCGGGGCCGCACGAGTCGCACTGGGATGCACGCGATGACACCGGCCGCCGCGTGGCAGCCGGTGTCTATTTCGCGCGCTTGGAATCGCGCGGCCAGGTTGTCGGCCGCCGACTCGTGGTGCTTCCTTAGGGCATCGGCGCGTCCGGCGACATTCGCTGCACCACGGCCCGCAGCGGCACGATCGCGGCCTTCGTGGTGCTGGGATCCAGGTTCGTGAGCACGATGAGCGTACGGTCGCCCTCGTGCAGCCACTCGCTCGAGATCCCCGGCGCGCCGCCCGCAAAGCCGAAGCTGGCCGGCGCACCCGCGGCAGGACGCGCAAGCGGGTCCGGACGCGGCCCGCCCACGACCCACTCACTCCAAGCCGGACCCGCCAAGCGCGCGCCGAGCAGCGCCTGATCGAACGCGAGCAGGTCCGTGAGTGTCGAGTAGCTACCGCCAGCAGCGCTACCCCGAGCCGGGCGAGTCCTCGCGTTGTCCACGCGTTCGCCGGGCTTCGCACCTTCAGTGGTGTAGCCCCGCGCCACGCCGGGCGTACCGTCGCCCTCGATGGGCGCGCTGGTCGATTTCATCCCAGCGCGTGCGAACACGTGTCGCTCCAAATATTCGTAGTAATCCTCGCCTGAGGCTTTCGCGATCACCTCACCCAGCAGCACATAGCCGCCGTTCGAGTAGCGCATCTGTGTCCCCGGCGGGAACCACAGTGGCTGGTCGCGGATCAACGCAAGGTAGTCGCGGTTATGCCTCAACTTGGAGTGATCCGTCTTGTCGTAGGCGTCATTGAAAAAGTCGCCCACGCCCGAGCGATGAGCCGCCAGCATCGCGAGCGTGATCTCCTCCGCATGCGGAAAGTCGGGCAGGTACTTGGAGAGCCTGTCGTCGAGCGAGAGCTTCTTCGCCTCGGCCAACTGAGCGAGTGCAGTGCGCGTGAAGATCTTGCCGATCGAACCCAGGTTGAAGCGAGTCGCGGGGGTATTGGCCTGATGCCTCGCACGATCGGCCTCACCCCAGGCACGCTCGAGCAGTGGCTTGCCCGAACGCGCGAGGAGCACCGCACCCGAGAACGAGCCCGCCTGGGTGCTCGCGTCGAGTTGTCCCGTGATCTCCGTGACCGCCTCGGCATCGGTCAATCGAGGCCCGGCCGCGGCCGGGCCTGGACCACCGCCCGAGTCCTCCCCGAGCTCGATGCGCACACCGAGGATGCGGTGCGGTGATTCGGGCTCCCCCTGGATCATCGCCACCGCCACTTCGCCGCTGGCGGTACGTACTCGCACACGCATCGAGGTGGGCTCGGAGGCGAGGATCTGCAGTGGCACGAGCACGCCGGCCTGCTCCAACATACCGCGCCGCCGCTCCAAACGCGTCTCGATCGGCATGCCGTTGGGAGCCATGTGCGTGGCGAAGAACGCGCGCGCCGCTGCGTCGTCGCCATGCAGTTGTTCGAACCAGGCTTCCGCGTGCGCCGACAGCTCTCCAGAAGGCCACACGAGCTTCGCGTCCTCGGCGCATGCGGTCGACACCGCGAGGATCAGGCACATCAGGGAACGCCACCACAGGTTTCGCATGGGACCTCCGGAGAGAGAGAATAAGGATGGAAGGAGTACGACCCCGTCACTCTCAAGCACGGACATGAAGCGACGATGAAGGATCCACGACGAGCGGCAGCCACATCTGGAAACAAGCACCCTCGCCAGTACGACTCTCCACGCTCACCCGGCCACCGTGCGCCTCGACCATTTGTCGCACGATCGCAAGCCCCAGCCCCGCACCGCCGGTGGCGCGGGAACGCGAGCCATCGGCGCGCCAGAAGCGTTCGAACACGTAAGGCAACTGCTCCGCCTCGATTCCGCGACCCGTATCACGCACCGAAACGACGGCGCTGCCTTCGGCGAGCGCGAGCCCGATGTCAATCCGTCCCCCACTGGGGGTGTGCTGCAGCGCGTTCGCCAACAGGTTGCGAAGGACCTGCGCCAGACGCTCGGGATCGGCTTCAACGACGGCGACCGGCATCGGCGCACACTGGAGCGTGACATGCGCCTCGGTCGCGCGGGCACGCATCGCCATGGCCGCGGACTCGACTACTTCGCCAAGCGCGATCCGCTCTCGATGCAGCGGCAGTTGTCCCGCCTCGGCCAGAGTGAGCACGTGCAGGTCGTCGGTGAGCCGCGCAAGCAGCAACGTCTCCTCATGCAGCGACCGGAGCGTGGCGGGGTCCGCCGCGAGCAGCCCATCCTGCATGGCCTCGATCTGGCAGCGCAGGTTCGTGAGCGGCGTCCGCAACTCGTGAGCGACATCGGTGACCATCTGCCGTCGCAACGATTCACTGCGCTCGAGCGATGCAGCCATGGTGTTGAACGCGTTCGCCAGTTCGCCGAGCTCATCGCTCGAACGCACCTCCGCGCGGCTCGCCCGGTCCCCGGCCCCAAAACGACGCATGGCGCGCGTCAGCGCTTCGACGGGCGAGAGGATGCTGGCGGAGAGCGCCACCAACAGGATCGCGCTCACCAAAGCTGCGAGCGGCAGCGTGGTCCACAGCCGACGATTGAGGGCACGATTCAAGCGGACCCGCTCGGCCTGGAAGCTCGCATCGGGGACCATGAGCGAAACCACATGGCCCGCGTGGCGGCCATCCGGGCCGTGCAGCGACCGAGCTGGGAGTCGATCGAACATGAGCCGCATCCCAATCGGCGCGCCGCGGCGTCCCGGTGGATCCGTGACCGTGAAGACGAGCGGACCGGCCGGCCCGCGACCCGCGTCATCCCACTCGGTCATGGATCCGATTTCGGCGCCCCGCAGTCGGGGGAACGTGCTTGCGCGCACGATGCCGTCCACACTGATGAGCGCCAGTTGCAGCCCCGGCTGCCGAGGCACGCGCTGCAGGACGGAATCCGCTCCGGGCCACGTGAACTGGCGGATGCCGGCGTAGTACCGCTCGAGGATCGGCACGGCCGCCGACACCGCGGCGGTGTCCCGGACACCGTCGAAACGCTTGAACTCCTCATTGATCGTACGCTGCGAGAACTGCGTGGTCGCCAGCAGCGTGGCGGCGCCGACCAGCACGATCGCCAGCCCCATACGCCAACGCAGACTCACTCGCATGGCAAACCTTCGAAGCGATAGCCCACCCCGTGCACGGTCACCACGAAACGCGGCGCAGCTGCATCGGCCTCGATCTTGCGGCGCAGGTTCATGACATGCACATCGACCGTGCGCTCGAGCACTTCGGTGTCGTCACCGAGCGCCGCCTCGACCAGTTGCGCGCGCGTGAACGCGCGTTGCGGATTCCTTGCGAGCGTGGAGAGCAACGCGAACTCCTTGCGCGTGAGCCGCGCCGACGATCCCGCGACGATCACATCCTGACGCGCCTCGTCGAGCTCGAGACCCACGAAGCGCAACACCGCCATGGGCCCCGCGACCGGCGCGCGCCGCAGGATCGCACGCACTCGTGCGACCAGTTCACGCGGGCTGAAAGGCTTGGTCAGGTAATCGTCGGCGCCCAGATCAAGCCCCGCAACGCGGTGCTCCTCGGAGACCAGTGCGGTCAACATGAGGATCGGCGTCTTCGCGCCGCTCGCGCGCAACTGGCGGCACACCTCGCGACCATCGAGCCGCGGCAGCATGAGGTCGAGAACGATCAGGTCGGGACGGGTCGCGGCATGCTCCTCGAGTGCCTGCGTGCCGTTGTAGGCCGACACCACCTCATACCCTGCGTGCTCAAGGTACAGGCGACAGCTCTCGACGATCTTACGCTCGTCGTCCACCACCAGGATCCGCCCGCTCGCCATGCCGCCCCTCCGATTCTCCGCCCACGCTCACCGGCCCGTCCGAGACAGCATCGGGCCTGCCGATGAAGTCCAGATGAAGGGTCGTCCGAGCCGCCGCCGGCGATCCCCTCGACGCCTTGTGGAATCCCTGACCCCTCGGCTAGTATTCCGGCCCTTCCAACTCCGGGGTCCCCCGAGGCTGGAAGGCACCCAACCTACCCGAAGTCCGGGCCGCATCCCCATCTGCATCCCTTGCGGCTGCCCGGTTCCTCGGGGCCCTCCGGCGATTCCAGCCGGAAAGCCCGACCACCTCTTGTAGGAGCACCCGATGAAGCTGTTCCGCACCGCGGGAACCGCCCTGCGGAAACTCTCCGTGCCCGGCCTGCTCGCCCTGCTCGTGGGGATGTTGCTGCCGGCCATGTCGTTCGCCAGCGAACTCGACCTGCAGCTCCCGACACTCGACGCGGGTCAGCGACAGCTGTTGATCTACGGACTCGTCGTCTGCGTCCTGGGAATGGCGTTCGGCCTCTTGATGTTCAATCAGGTCAAGGCGATGCCGGCCCACAAGGCGATGCTGGACGTCTCGCACATCATCTATGAGACGTGCAAGGCCTACCTGCTCAAGCAGGGCCAGCTCCTCATTGTGCTCGAGGTCTTCATCGGCGCCTGCATCGTGTACTACTTCGGCTTCGTTCAACATCTGGATGCGATGCGCGTCATCACCATCCTCGCGTTCTCGGTGCTCGGCATTCTGGGCTCGTACGGCGTGGCGTGGTTCGGCATCCGCATGAACACGTTTGCAAACTCGCGCACCGCGTTCGCCTCGCTCACCGGCAAGCCGCTCAAGGTGTACGAGATCCCGCTGCAGGCGGGCATGAGCATCGGCGTGCTCCTGATCTGTGTCGAGTTGCTCATGATGCTCGCGATCCTGTTGTGGGTCCCGGCGGACCGGGCCGGCGCCTGCTTCCTGGGCTTCGCGATCGGCGAGTCGCTCGGCGCCTCGGCGCTGCGTATCGCCGGTGGCATCTTCACGAAGATCGCCGACATCGGTTCCGACCTCATGAAGGTCGTGTTCAAGATCAAGGAAGACGATCCGCGCAACCCCGGCGTGATCGCCGACTGCACCGGCGACAATGCCGGCGACTCCGTGGGCCCGACTGCTGATGGATTCGAGACCTATGGCGTGACGGGTGTGGCGCTCATCTCATTCATCGCACTCGCCGTGATGCCCGAGCACAAGGCGCTGTTCCTGGTGTGGATCTTCGTGATGCGCGTACTCATGATCGGTACCAGCATCATCTCCTATCTGGTCAATGGCACGATCGCTCGCGCCCAGAACACGGGCAAGGACAAGATCGACTTCGAGGCACCACTCACCAGCCTGGTGTGGATCTGCTCGATCCTCTCGATCGTCATCACGTTCATCGCCTCGAAATGGCTGTTGGCACCGCTGGGTGGCAACGTCTGGTTCACCCTCTCGGTCATCATTTCGTGCGGCACACTCGCCGCTGCGGTGATCCCCGAGTTCACCAAGGTGTTCACCAGCGCGCATTCACGCCACGTGAAGGAAGTCGTGTCAGCCTCCAAGGAGGGTGGCGCTTCGCTCAACATCCTCTCCGGTCTGGTGGCCGGCAACTTCTCGGTGTTCTGGATGGGCCTGACCTTGTCGGTGCTGCTGTTCGCTGCGTTCGCCTTCTCGCAGCAGGGCCTGTCGGCCTACATGCAGTACCCGGCGGTGTTCGCCTTCGGCCTGGTGGCCTTCGGGCTCCTCGGCATGGGTCCGGTCACCATTGCGGTCGATTCCTACGGTCCGGTGACGGACAACGCTCAGTCAATCTTTGAACTCTCGCAGGTCGAGTCGACCCCGGGCGTGGCACAGGAGATCGAGAAGCAGTTCGGCTTCAAGCCCAACTTCGAGAAGGGCAAGCACTTCCTCGAGGACAATGATGGCGCGGGTAACACGTTCAAGGCCACAGCCAAGCCGGTGTTGATCGCCACGGCCGTCGCAGGCGCCACGACCATGTTGTTCTCGATCATCCTCACGTTGCAGAAGCACTTCGGGCTCGATGCCTCGGGATTCCAGGTCTTCAAGCTCGACCTGCTCGATCCGATGGTGCTGCTCGGCCTGCTGATGGGCGGCGGCACGGTGTACTGGTTCACGGGCGCTTCGATGCAGGCCGTGACGACGGGCGCCTACCGCGCGGTGGATTACATCAAGAAGAACATCAAGCTGGATTCGGCCGAAGCGGCGAGCATCGAGACTTCGCGTACCGTCGTGGAGATCTGCACGAAGTACGCGCAGGACGGCATGTTCAACATCTTCATCGTGATCTTCTGCCTGACGATCGCGTATGCCTTCTTCAATCCGGTGTTCTTCATCTCCTACCTCGTCAGCATCGCGGTCGTCGGCTTGTTCCAGGCCATCTTCATGGCGAACGCTGGCGGCGCATGGGACAACGCCAAGAAAGTGGTGGAGGTGGAGTTGAACATGAAGGGCACCCCCCTGCACGACGCCTCGATCGTCGGCGACACGGTGGGCGATCCGTTCAAGGACACTTCTTCGGTGGCGCTCAACCCGATCATCAAGTTCACCACGCTGTTCGGCCTGCTCGCGGTCGAGATGGCCGTGGCGAACCCGGCCATCCAGATCCCGGTGGCGGTGGTGTTCATGTTGATCGCGCTGGTGTTCATCTACCGGTCCTTCTACAACATGCGCATCACGAGCTGATCGGGCGCAGGAAGCACGAAGCCCCCCGAGGCGCATGCTTCGGGGGGCTTTCGTCTGCCCCGGCGGCTAGAGCTCGTTCGTGCGGATGATGTGCGCGTACTTCCACGCACTCGGCCGGATCCTCCGCAGCCCCGTCTCGAAGTCCACTTCGATCAGCCCGAAGCGTGCGCGATAGCCGTCGGCCCACTCGTAGTTGTCGAGCAGCGACCAATGCAGATAGCCGATCACATCCACCCCATCGGCGATTGCGCGCGCCACTTGCCACAGGTGCATGTAGAGGAAGACCCAGCGGTCGTCGTCCTCGCGCGCGGGCACGCCGTTCTCGGTGATCAGGATGGGCAGCTTGTATCGGGAGTACTCGCGCAGGAACTGTGCGAGGCCTTCGGGATAGACCTCCCAGCCCAGATCGTTGAGCTTGCCGATGTGCTGGCGCCAACCGCCCTGCGCCGAAGCTCCGGTCAGACCCGACAGATCGAAGCCCGTGTTGCGGACGAAATCGCGCGTGTAGTAGTTCACCCCGATGAAATCCAGCGTGCGCCCCGCGGGCAGGCGTTCCCAGAACATCCCCGGCACCCGCAGCCAGCCGGTGTGCAGCGCGTCGACAAACAGGTGATTGAACAGATAGTGCCGCACCTTGACGCTCAGGCGATCGCGCCAGCTGTCGGGATCGTTTGGCGACAGCGCGAGCGCATGCTTGGCAATACTCACCATGGCGTCGGGCCTCTCGCGGTGGATGATGTGATATGCGCGCACGTGCGCCCGCAGCATGTGACGCAGCACCTTGAGCGCCGCCGGCCAGTCCTGCTTGCCGGGAGGCCACTGGCCGATCAGGTAGCTCTTGAACACGTGGACCACTGGCTCGTTGAGCGTGATCCAGTAGCGCGCGAGTTGGCCGTACTCGGCCGTCACGCGCTTCACGAATCGCGCAAAATAGTGCTCGATGCGCGCGAACTCCCAGCCACCCTTCTCGGCGAGCCATTGCGGCAGCGTGTAGTGGTGCAGCGTCACGACCGGCTCCATACCGAACTTGCGCAGCGTGCGCAGCACGTCAGCGTAGTGCGCGATCGCCTCGACGTTGAAGTGGCCTTCCTCGGGTTCGATGCGGCTCCACTCGAGCGAGAACCGATGCGCGTTGTGCTCCAGATCGCGCGCCATCTCGAAGTCCTCGCGATAGTGCGTGAAGTGGTCCGCCGCCTTGCCGCTCGGCATGGAGACCTTGCCGGCCTGCTCCCACGCCCACCAGTCGTTGTGGATATTGTTGCCTTCGGTCTGATGTGCCGATGTGGCCGCTCCCCACAGGAACCCGTTCGGAAAGCGGAAGTTCGAGGAATGGATGCCGTAGGTGGGCTGGCTCGCCTGCGGCTTTGCATCGGGCGGCGGCGCTGGCGCAGGGACCGGCGGTCCGGGCACGGGTGCGGGCGCCATTGGCGGCGTCAGCGGATCCTCCGCTTGACGCGGTGCAGCGTCTCCCTCATACGGTTCTCGATCCATGAGGTCCGAAGTATCGGTCACGTCCCGAACACACTCAAGGTGACGGATCGGTTCGGCGTGTTCCCGAGTCACCCGAGAATCAGGAGGCAGGCATGGCCGGCAAGCTCATCCGACGCTCCCTTCCCATCGCGAAAGGCTATCGCTCCCCCGAGGTGGCGTCGTTCATGGCGCAACTCGACGACCAGAGCCGCCTGATGTTCGAGAGCCTCAAGGGTGTAACCAGCGCTGAGCTGGCATGGCAGCCCAAACCGGGTCACAACACCATGGGGATGCTGGTCGCCCACCTCGCCATCGTCGAGGCGTACTGGGTGCACTTCGCACAGCACCACGACTACGACAAGGCGGCACTCGAGCGGATCCTGGGAATCGGTGCTGACGACGACGGCCTGCCTCTGCCCGCCAACGCCCTGCCGCCCGCTGCCCTGCGCGGCTACACGCTCGCCAAGTACCGCACCTTGCTCAAGCGCTCGCGCGCTTACATCCAGCGCGTGAGCCGCAAGTTCACGCCGGCCAAGCTGGACGAGCGTATCCAGCGCGTGCGGCAGGACGGCACGCGTTCCGAAGTTGAAGTGCGCTGGATCCTGTACCACGTGGTCGAGCACTTCTGCGGCCACTACGGGCAGATCCTGCTCATGCGCCACCAGTACCGCGACCGCAATAAGAAGAAGTAGCCGCGTCAGATCCCGTCGACCAGGAGACCCAGCTGGTGGCAGCCATCCGCGAACACCTGGGGCTCCACGATCAGACTCACCACGACATGCTCGCCGCCGCTCAAGTCGTAGAAGTGCCCCGGATGCACTGCCACACCACGCTCGAGCAGCGCCAATGCCCACTCTTCCTCGCCACGAGTCGCGGGCAGTCGTAGCACCGCGCTCCAGCCCCCGTCGGCCGGCAGCACCGAGATCGCCGGGCACTCCTGGCACAGCTGTGCGAGCGCCGCGGCATTGGCTGCGAGGCGCGCGCCCGTCTGCAGCGCGAATCGTTCGCGCGTGGCGAGCAGCGCCGGCAGCGCGCGCTGCACGGGTCCGTTGACCGAGAGGAAGAGGTCGCCCAGCCACTCGAGTCCGCGCATCGCTTCGCGCGCCGCCTCGCTCGGACCGCACACGGCGATCCATCCGAGCTTCAGGTGCGGCAGGCCGCAGAGCTTGGACAATCCACCGAGCACCAGCGTGGGCACACGGCGGGGCCCGAGCCAACTGGGCAGCGGTGTCGTGGCGGGGAAGCGCGGGAACGTGCGGAAGACTTCGTCGGAGACGATCACCAGACCGCGGCGCGCGGCGAGTTGCTCCACGAACTCGCGATCGTCCGGCCAGAGCGACGAGCCCGTCGGATTGTTCGGCTCCACCACGAGTAGGATTCGCGCGCCGGGCTGCAAGGCAGCGCGCTCCAGGCTGTCGCGGTCCAGATGCCAGCGACCATCGAACGCCAGCCGGTACGGCCGCAACTCCAGACCCTCAGCACGCGCCAGCGGCTCGAATAACGGATAGCTCGGGGACGGCGCCAGCACAGCCTCGCCGGGGTCCGCGAACAACCGAAATGCGTGCGCGTAACTCTCACTGGTGCTTGATGTTATCGCGATGCTATCGGGCACAACCTGAATCTCACTCGAACTGAGCAGCGTGGCGATGGCCGCGCGCGCCGAGGCAAGGCCCAGCGGCTCCGGTGTGTGCTCCCCTGCCCCGACGGCCGCCAAGGCTGACGAGGCTTGCGCGAGTGGCGCGAGCCCTGCGCGGATCGGATCGCTGAGTGTCAGGTCGAGCAGCGTCACGCCCGTGGCCTCGAGCTCGGAGCGGCGGCGCGTCCAGGCATTCGGGACCATTCCCCCCGGCACGCGTCGCGAGAGCACGCTGCGACTCAGCGGATCGTCGCCAGCCTCTGGCCGAGCACGTGGCCCTCGGCCTCGAGGCGCACGAGATACAGCCCACTCGGCAGCGCCCGCCCGCCCTCGGAGCGCAGCACCAAGCTGTCTTCATGCTGACCCGCGGCGAGCTCGCCGTCGCGCACGAGCAGCACGCGCCGCCCCGCAGCGTCATACACCGCGAGCCGCACGTGTCCCGCGCGCGAGAGCGTGTAGCTCAGCCGCGTGAGCCCACGCGCCGGGTTCGGCCGCGGCACGGCGAAGCTGAGCCGGGCGAGCGGCGTGTCGTCGACCGCAGCGGTGCCGTCGGGCACGAGGATCGCGGGCTCGGACTCGTTGCCGTGCACATCCACTGCGCGCACTTTGTAGAGCAGCGGCATCACCGAAGTGTCCACGTACTCGGTGTCGGTGAGCGCGACCACGAAGTTCGTGGAGTCGGGCACGAACACGTAGCGGTCACTGCGGTACAGGCGATAACCGACGAAGTCCGTGTCGGTCGTGTTGGGCCGCCAGCGCATGTGGGTCACACCCGCATTCCATTCGCCTGCGAAGCCCGCCGGTGATTCCGGTGCGATGTTGTCCACCGAGTAGCCGCTATCGGGCATCGAGAGCCAGCTCAGCCCCGTCGGCGCTACGCCCTGAAGAGCCTCGACCATGAAACGCGTTCTCGGATTGCTGGTCGGTGTTGAATCGGTGACCGTCGTGATGAGCCTTGAATACTCCGCCGCACCGTTGGCGACGTGCGAGCCCAGGTAAACCCACGACGCGCCGGGAGCCGCGCTGTACACCCGGTACTCGGTGATGCCGAACGTCGGAGCGGTGTCGATGTACGAGGGTGCCCAGACCAGTCGCAACGAGCCCCCCTGATCGCCGGGCACGTCCTGCGTGCTGGTGATCAAGGGCTCCAGACTGCCGATGTAACCGTACCGGTCGATACGCTGCGCGTAGACATCTGTGCTCGTCCCCGCGCGCTGGTCCTGCCAAGCCATGATCGCCCCGCCCGAGCCGCTGGGGACGATGGTGACATCGGTTTGATCGTCGCCGGCGATCGAGACCGCCACGCCGTTGGCGGGCCATACCACACTGCCTTCTGCGCTGACCCGCTGTGCGTAGACATCGAACCCACCGCCACGCTCATCGTACCAAGCGACCACGGCTCCGCCCGCATCGTCGGAGACAACCACCGGCACGTACTGGTTCAACGCAGCCGTGCACACCGCCTGACCATCCGCCGTCCACAGCGGCACCCCGACCGCGCTGATGCGCTGCGCATAGATGTCCGAGCTGGAGCCATCACGGAAGTCGTACCATGCGACCACCGCGCCGCCTGCCCTATCGGTGGCGATGGTCGGAAGGTACTGGTCGCCCGCCGCAGCGCAGAGCGCCACGCCATTCAAGTTCCATAGCGGCACGCCCGAAGGGCTCAGCCGCTGCGCATAAATGTCATACAGCCCGCTGCGCTGGTCGTACCACGCGATGATCGAACCGCCTGCTCCATCCGCGACGAGCACCGGCGAGTACTGGTCATCGAACGCCGTGCACACCGGCACACCATTGGTCTGCCATGCCGGCAACCCGATGGCATTGATGCGCTGCGCATAGATGTCGTAAGTGCCACTGCGCAGGTCGTACCAGGTCGCGACCGCCCCGCCGTTGCCATCCGCGATGATCGTCGGCGTGAGCTGATTGCCACTCGCGCTGCACAGTGCGACTCCGTTAGGCGTCCATTGCACGGCGCCACTTCCGTTCACCCGCTGCGTGTAGATGTCATATGTGCCGCTGCGCTGGTCGTGCCACGTCACGATCGCCCCCCCGGTGCCATCCGGAGCGATCGAGGGCGAAAGCTGGAAGCCAGGGGCGACACATAGCCCCACGCCATTGCTGGCCCACTGCACCACCCCGTTCGCGTTGATGCGCTGCGCATAGATGTCGTAGTTGGCACCACTACGATAGTCCGTCCAGGTCACCACGGCCCCACCCGCGCCATCCGAAGTGATCCGCGGGAATGTCTGCTCGCTCCCAGCTGTGCAGAGCGCCACGCCATTGGTGAGCCACATGGGAGCACCCGACGCGCTGAGCCGCTGCACATAGATGTCGGCGGCCGCGCCATTGCGGTAGTCGGACCACGCCACGATCGTGCCGCCCGCACTGTCCGAGGCCGCGGCCGGCGCCTGCTGATTACCAGGGGCCGCGACCACCACCACGTTGCCGTTCGACGGGTCGTACGGCCATGCGCCTGCCGCCAGACGCGGCGCGCCGAGCACGCACGACATGAGCAGCATGGGGGCGAGCAAGCGACGGCCGAACAAGGACACCTCCGGGCGGGATAAGGGGACCAGCGCTTCCGCCTGGGTGTCACTCCAGTGACCGCTGCCATCCAAGGGGTGCCAGACCGAACGGAGACTGTAAAGGGGCGCGGGGCCGCCTGCAATAGTGGAGACGAAAGGCCCCCGAGCCTTGGCCCGGGGGCCACACCCGCTCTCGTCGAACGTTCAGCGGATCGTGGACAGCCTTCGCGTCAGCACACGCCCTTCGGCCTCGAGCCGCACTAGATACAGCCCGCTCGGAAGCGCCCGGCCGGCGTCATCTCGCAACGCGAACCTCGTCTCATGCGCGCCCGCGAGTTGCTCGGCATCGCGCAGGAGCTGCACTCGACGACCCGCGGCGTCGTACACCGCGAGGCTCACATGCCCCGCACGAGACAGCGTGTAGCGAAGCGACGTCGCACCGCGCGCAGGGTTCGGGTTCGGCGCCGCGAAACTGAGCGCCGCGGCCGGAGCGCCCTCCACCGCGAGTGTCCCGCTCGGGACCAGCATCGCGACCGGCGATTCATTCCCATGCACATCGATCGCGGTGAGCTTGTAGACATGTGGCGCACCTGCGGCGTCGACATAGCTGGTGTCGGGCAATACCTCGACAAGATTGTCCGGACTCGGCACGAATGCCATCGATGCGCCGCGATACAACCGGTAGCCCGCGAGGTCGGCTTCGAGATTGCGGTTCCAGTGGAGGGACGTCGTGCCCGCCACGTACTGCCCGCTGAGCGGCGCTGGGGCGGCGGGCGGAATGTTGTCCACCGAGTAACCGCTGTCGGGTGCGGACGACCAGGATGGCGACTCGGAAGTTGCGCTCGCGCGAGCCTCGACGCGGAACCATGTACGCGGATTGGGGCCAGCCATCGAGTCACGGTCAGTTGCGACCAGCGCTGTATACGTGGCCGCTTGCGTGGCGGGCTGTGTGGCCACCTGCTCCCACGTCGGGGCACCGCCACCCGAAGTGATCGCGCGCCAGATCCAGTACTCCGCAATCGAAGGCGTGGGCGCCGAGTCGAGATAGCTTGCCGACCAAGTTAGCGCCACCTGCCCCCCTTGATCGCCCGGGACGTCGAGGACCTGAGTGATCGCGGGCTCGGCATCGCCCAGCTTGCCAAAGCGGTCGACGCGCTGCGCGTAGACGTCGAACTTGGGGCCGCTGCGGGCGTCGTACCAGGTGAGGATCGCCCCGCCACGGCCGTCAGAGGCAATCTGTGGATCGTATTGGTCAGCCGGGCTGGAGCAGACCGCAAGACCATTGAGCGGCCACAGCGGAACTCCGTCAGAGTCGATGCGCTGTGCGTAAATGTCCCGGGTGGGCCCGCCCCGGAGATCGTCCCACGCCACCAATGCACCGCCCTCCCCGTCGGGACACACCGAGGGATACCAAGACGTCCGGGTTCCGGGGCAGACGAGCAAACCGTTCGCAGTCCAACTGGGGACTCCAGTTGAGGTGATCCGTTGAGCGCGCACGTCATCGGCTCCGAGTCTAGGGTCCTTCCATGCGACGATGGCACCATCCATGCCATCAGGTGTGACGGACAGCCCGTAGATCGAACCCTGCACGGCACCAAGTGACACACCACCAGGTTCCCAAGCAGGCTGACCCGCGGCGTCGAGTCGTTGCGCGTAGATTCCGGCGCCACCAGAGTAGTCCAGCCATGTGATGATCGTGCCGCCAAGACCAGATGGGCACCCGTTGGGCTTGTACTGGCTGCCCGTCGGAGTGCCCAGGTAGACGCCGCTTTCGGGCCATACCCGAACGCCCTCACCGTTGATTCGTTGTGCGTACACCTGCCCAGTCTCGGTACAAAGGACGATGCAACCGCCGGTGCCATCCTCGATGAGCGCGGGTGATTGGAAATTGTAGAAGGTCGCGCGCACCACAACCCCGCCGTCGGCCCAACGCGTCATCCCGCTCGAGTCCACTCGCTGAGCGTAGATCCCGGTGGTATCACGCGATTGCGGCCACGCCACGACCGCGCCGCCCGCGCCATCCGAGACCATGTCGTGCAGGTAGAACTCGCCAAAGTCGTTGCCGTACCCCAGCCGAACGCCATCGCTGGGCCAACGGAGCTGGCCTGCCGCGTTCACTCGCTGTGCGTAAATGCTTGGCCCAAGCACATCCCGATCGCGATTGTCCAGCCACGATATGATCGCGCCGCCCGCACCATCGGAGACGATTAAAGGGAAGTCCTGATAGGGGCCACCGGCCATACAGATGCGCACACCATCCGCCTGCCAAAGTGGGATACCCGCGGCACTGATGCGCTGCGCGTAGACTCTTGATCTCGAGTCCTCGCGATAGTCAAACCATGTGATGAACGAACCGCCATCGCCATCGGACACAATCTTTGGGACACCCTGCCAATCGGTGGCAGTGCACACCGGAAGGTTCGCGTTGTTCGCCTCGTGCGGCCACGCAGCATCGGCCGGGCTGGCGACGAGCGTGCTCAGCAGGAGCAACACCGAAGTGAGCAGTCGGGAGCACTTCAAGCGGGTCTCCTTTCCTTGGGAACCAGCCGCATCCATTCGTCAGGTGGTGGAGCCTTCGCTCAGCACGATATCTCATTATCGACCAACTGCAGGTTCGCATGAAGGCTCACGAACGCAGAACGCCCCGGCGGTTGCTCCCCGCCGGGGCGTCTGCGTTACAGCAATATCGCGATCTCGACTACGTGCCTTCGCTCCACGTCGCCAGGTACTTGACCTGCTCGGCGGTGAGCGTGTCGATCGTGACGTTCATGCTCTTCAGCTTCAAGCGCGCCACTTCCTTGTCGATATCCTGCGGCACCACGTAGACGTCCTTGGCCAGCTTGGACGCCTTCTTGACCAGGTACTCCACCGACAGCGCCTGATCCGCGAACGACATGTCCATCACCATGGCCGGGTGGCCTTCGGCGGCCGCCAGGTTGATGAGACGGCCTTCGCCGAGCACGTACACGCGCTTGCCACCCTTGAGCTTGTACTCGTCCACGAACGGACGGGCGACACGCTTGGAGACGGCCAGACGATCGAGCGACGGGATGTCGAGCTCGACATTGAAGTGGCCACTATTGCAGACGATCGCGCCGTCCTTCATGGCCAGGAAGTGCTCACGACGGATGACCGACTTGTTGCCCGTCACCGTGATGAACAAGTCGCCCTTGGGAGCGGCCTCTTCCATGGAGCAGGCGATGTAGCCGTCCATCGCGGCCTCGAGGGCGCGCAGCGGATCGACCTCGGTGACCATGACGGTCGCGCCCATGCCCTTGGCACGAGCCGCGAGACCACGACCACACCAGCCGTAGCCGGCGATGACCACGGTCGAACCGGCGACCAGCATGTTCGTGGCGCGCAGCACGCCGTCCATGGAGGACTGGCCGGTGCCGTAGCGGTTGTCGAACAGGTGCTTGGTGTCCGCGTCGTTGATGGCGATGACCGGGAACTTGAGCTTCTTGTCCTTCGCCATCGCGCGAAGCCGCGTGACACCGGTCGAGGTCTCCTCGGTGCCGGCGAATACATCGCGGAGGTACTTGGTCATCTTGGTGTGCAGCACGGTGACCAGGTCACAGCCGTCGTCCATCGTGATCTGCGGCTTGGCCTCGATGCAGCTGACGATGTGCGAGTAGTACGTCTTGTGGTCCTCGCCCTTGATCGCGAAGGTCGGGACGTCGTAGTACTTGATCATCGCCGCCGCGACATCGTCCTGGGTGCTGAGCGGGTTGGAGCCGCAGAGGTACACCTCGGCGCCACCGGCCTTGAGCGTGCGCATCAAGTTCGCGGTCTCGGTCGTGACGTGCAGACACGCCGCGATGCGGAGCTTCTTGAACGGCTTCTCCTTCGCGAAGCGGGCGCGGATCGCACGCAGCACCGGCATGTTGCGCTCGGCCCACTCGATGCGATCCTTGCCGGCGCGCGCCAGGCTCATGTCCTTCACGTGACCGATCATCGCGGGATCCGCGGCAGCGACGGCCTTGACCTTGGCCGGCTTCGACTTCTTGCGTGACGCCATTCAGTACTCCTGGTTGCGGGTGATGTGTTGCGGGACAACGGTGACGAAGACGCGGGTCAGTGTGCCCGCGCCCGTGGCCGCGCGCAAGTCCACAATCAAGTCTTGGCGCATCCTTGTCGATAATGGTATGTATTCGCATATGAAACGAACCACGCTCATTCTCGACACCGCGTTGCATGCGGAACTCAAGCGCCGCGCAGCCACGGAAGGTCGCACCCTCACGGACGTGGTGGAGCGTGCACTTCGCATGGGACTCGACGCGATGCACGCACCCAAGCGCGTGCGCGTGAACCTGCCATCGTTCGATCTGGGGCCATTCCTCATCGACCCCGCGCGGCGCGATCTGCGCCCCGGCGAACCCGCTGGCGAGGACGACTGATGCGCGCGCTCGATACCAGTCTGCTCGCCTACGCCGCCAATCGATTCGCGCCCGAGCACGCGCGCGCCGCGGTGGTGGTGGAGGAATGCGCCAACGGCGAGCAACCCTGGGCGCTGCCCTGGAGCGTGGTACACGAGTTCCTCGCGCTTGTCACCCACCCCCATGCCGTGGCTCGCGCCATGCGCCCAGTGGATGCATGGGGCTTCATCGAGGAGCTGACGCAGAGTCCGTCGCTGCGGTTCCTGGGGCCCACCCCGCAGCATGCCGCCATGGTAGCGGAGGTGCTGGCGCTGAGCCGTACCGATACTCCCGGGCTGCCCGCGGGGTTCGACACCGCGGTGCTCCTGCGCGAGCATGGTGTACGGGAGTTGCTCTCCTGCGACCGGTCCATGCGACTCTACCGTTTTCTCGATGTACGCGACCCCGTGCATGGCGAACTGTGGACGCCGGCCGAGAAGCCAACGCGTCGTTACCGCACCCTCACCCGCCGCAAAGGAGCCTGAGCTTGACCCACCCCGCCTTTGCCGCCACGCCCGAGCCGCCCTACTACGCCGTGATCTTCACGAGCGTGCGCGCGGCCACCGACCCCGATGGTTACGCGCGCATGGCCGAGGCCATGGCGGCGCTCGCCGCCGACCAGCCGGGTTATCTGGGTGAGGAGAGCGCGCGTGGGGACGATCGTGTGGGCATCACCGTGAGCTACTGGCGCGACGAAGCCTCGATCGCCGCCTGGAAGCGCGTGGCCGCGCACACCGTGGCGCAGCGCGAGGGTCGGGCGAACTGGTACGAGGACTACGTCGTTCGCGTGGCGCGCGTGGAGCGCGCGTACACACTGGCGAGCAGTTCTGAAGCGGGGCTCCGTTAGGCCCTCGCCCGCCACTTCGCGAGCAACTCGACTTCACGCTCGGGCCTAAGCGTGGCCGAGCCTGCGCGCCCCTCGGCTCCGAGCGACTGCTCGTACGTGAGTGTTGCGCGTACCGTCTCGGCCACCGGCCTCAACTCAAGCCCCGCCGCCAGCGCCCGCGAGATATCCGCCTCGTCCAGGCTCGACTCTGCGGCCGGTAACCACAACGGCATCTCACTCCAGGGCGCGATCTTCTCGGCCAGGAGGAACGCTTCGTCGACCCAGGTGAACCGCGCGTCACTGGCCAGTGTGTCGCGCACGGTGTCGAGGAACGCCCGCATGCTGAGGCGTTCCGCTGGTCCGGTCACATGGTAGGTGCCGCGCACGCCGTGCGTGATCACATGCAGGTAGAAAGCAGCCAGATCACGGGCATCCACGAACTGCACGGATTGTTCCGGCGCCCCCGGCGCCAGCACGTCGCCGCCGCGCGCCACGCGCCGCACCCAATACGCGAAGCGATCCGTGTAGTCGCGCGGCCCCGCGATCAGACCGGGGCGCACGATCACACCGCGCTCGCCCATGACCTCGCGCACAACGCCTTCGCACAAGGCCTTCAGCCCGCCGTAAGCCGGCCCCAGATATTCCTCCGTCGCGGGGTCCTCGAGAACCGCGACTGCAGCGTCCTCGCTGTAGCGCGCTGCGATCGGCTCGGCGTACACCGAGATCGACGAGACGAACAGGTACGTCCCCACTCGGCTGCGAAGCGCTTCGACCGACGCGAGCACCACACGTGGCACGTAGCCTGAGGTGTCGACCACCGCGTCGAAGCGTCGCTCCCCGAGCACCTCCAAGCCACCATCGCGGTCCGCGATCAGGTGCTCGGCCTGCGGCGCCGCTTTCGTGTTGGTCTTGCCGCGATGCAACAACGTGACGCGATGCCCCGCCGCGAGCGCCTGCTCGGCCAGCCAACTGCCCGCGAACCGTGTACCGCCCAGGATCAGCAGGTCCATCGCCCCACCCCTCACATGTGCCGAAGGCGGCGGGCGAAGCTCGCCCACCGCCCATCGGTCGTTGTGCTGCTTGCCCCGTTCGCCTGCGTTACTTGCCCGCCGCCGGCTTCTCGAACATCGCGTCCGCCAAGGCCGGATTCACTTTGAGGCTGGTGAGC
>Ga0163144_10009779_pt1 | contig 20538 bp, 15 predicted proteins | sample OliLak19BULKMAT1_FD_123175 | JGI IMG/M metagenome (GOLD analysis project Ga0163144, IMG submission 123175) | Freshwater microbial mat bacterial communities from Lake Vanda, McMurdo Dry Valleys, Antarctica - Oligotrophic Lake LV.19.BULKMAT1 | ecosystem: Environmental > Aquatic > Freshwater >... | reverse complement strand
GGCGGCCTCCAGGTCCGCGTGGGACCCGGATTGAACGGACGAAGAATCAACTCGGCTCATGGGTTCTCCGAAAACGGGTGCGGCACCAGACCGTCGCCCATTTAATCATACACACGGGCGACGAGTCTGTTTCGATCGGCGGAGATGACGATCCTGAGCCGGCGGAAAAAGAAGTTGAAGCAGGAAGTCACGAAGCCACGAAGAGCGATTTGTGGTTTAATTGATCTGATGCGCATCGGGCTTGCTTCACGCGCTCCGTAGTATCAGGGGCGCCCCGCCCGTCTCTTGTCTCTTTGAGCGAAAAAAGACACGGACGAGGCACCCCGTGCGACGAAGAATGCCGCGCGTGAATCAATCCCATTCCGTATGAGCTTCAAATGCAAGGGATCTCGGAGTTTCTCGTCATTTCGCTTTCGCGACGCCGATGACCCCACCTGCGATGCGTCCGCCGGCGTTGCCAACAGGTTGACCGAAATCGTCGGGTTTATCGTGGACGATGATCGAACGCCCGATGACCGGGTTGCGCTCCCCGGCGACGGAGATGGAGGTCGTGGTCAGTTCCAGCGTGGCGTTGCCTCGGGCGTCGGCGGATAGGTTGCCGAAGTCACCGGCGTGGGCCTTTTCGTCTCCGGGCTTTCCGTGGGGATGATTGTCGGGGTTGTAGTGGCTTCCGGTGCTCATGCCGTCGTCGCTCGATACGTCTCCGAATTCGTGGATGTGAATCGCGTGCTGAGCGTTCGGGGTGAGGCCCGATACGTTCACGACGACTTTCACGCTGCCGTCGGTCTGTTGAGAGAATCGGACGACGCCAGTCACGCCGCTGTTCTTGAAGCCGAGTAGCACGGTGACCGCCTCGGTGACCGTCGCGGCGACGGGCGCCGTGTGACCGTGCGGCGGCACGGGCGTGCCGGGAATTTTCGTGTCCTGTGCTAGCGCCAAGCTACTGCACAACATCACACACGCCGCCGCTCGGATCAAGATGGGGTTCATCGCTTTACTCCTTCAGGGGTTTTAGGTCGAACACGACCTACTCTACGCCCGACCGGAGCGCCCTGACAACGGACGGATTCGTACGAACCTACATCGCGTTATTCGCCCCGGCGACACGATTTGATTGCGGCGCTTGATCGTCTCTTTTGCGTTTGCGACGAATTTCCGTGAGAATACGGCGCGGGCCCAGCTTCGCGTCAGCTCGTGTTACGGGCAGAATGTTTGCCGTCATTTTTTTGAACAGAGGGATCTCAGCCGGATGTGGTATTTTGCGTACGGGTCGAATTTAAACTCTCGCGCGGTCGCGGAGTGGTGTCGTCATTACGGGCATCGACCTCCCGCGCTAAAACCCGGTCGCCCCGCGGTGCTGGACAATTACCGCTGCTGCTTTCCAATCTTTTCCGAATACTGGGGCGGGGGCATCGGAGATATCGTCTACGACCCGGGAAAGTACGTCAGTGGTGCGCTGTTCGACTTGTCCGACACCGACCTAAAAGTACTCGACGAGAAAGTCGGACGTAAGGTCGACGCCTCGGGAAAGGAAGTCGGCGTGTACCAGCGCATCGAAGTCAAAGTCGCGCCGCTGGGTAAAGGCGATCCGGTAAAGGCGATCACCTACCAGGGCCTGAACGTCGAAAAATATCACATCCCCCCGACCCAGCATTACATGGACCAAGTGATCCAAGGTGCGTACAGTTTCGGTCTGTCAATGATGTGGATCAGCTACCTGCAAAGTTTTTCGACTCAGACCGGTCGCAAGCCCAAACCGCCCGGCACCGCCGACGCGCCTAGAAAGCCCTGATTGCTTCTGTCGCCTTTAAACACCTTTCCTTTTATCGGAGTTACGCCATGTCCAACGGCCCGATCCTCGTCATTGCCGGTACCAACCGCCCCGACTCCAACGCGCTCAAGATCGCAAAACTCATCATCGGTCATTATCAGACCGCAGGTGCTGCCGTTGAACTTTACAGTCTGACGGAAATGCCGATGGAGATTTTCGACCCGTCGTGTTACGCGACCAAGCCCGCGGCGTTTGCTGCAGTGCAACAGCGTGTCGTCAATTCTGCCGGGCTTCACGTCGTCACGCCCGAGTACAACGGCAGCTTCCCCGGCGTGCTCAAATACTTCATCGACATGCTGAAATTCCCCGAAAGCTTCGAACGCAAACCCGTCGCCTTCACCGGTCTGGCCGCGGGCATGTGGGGCGCGCTCCGCGCGGTCGAGCAACTTCAAATGATCTTCGGCTACCGTGACGCCTACCTCTTCCCCAAGCGCGTCTTCATCCCCGGCGTGACAGGCAAACTCGACGCCGCGGGTAAACTGACCGACGCAGACCTCAACAAACGCCTCGCCGACCAAGCCACGGGTTTTGTGAAGTTCGTCGCGTCGCTGGCGGTGTGAAAAACCGACAAAGAGCCGCGGAGGAGCGAAGGCGCAGAGGATTCGCGGAGGCTCACTCGTTCACTTTCAGATTCCAAACTATTTTCCCTTCCACCGTGAGAACTCCGCGCGTTCGCTCCTCCGTGGCTCTTCCGAACGTCGTCGCGCAACGAGTCCTGTTCGTGCATAGAATGACCCGCCGATGAGTTCACCCATCCAACCGATCCAGAACCTCATGCAGCGTTTCGCAAAGCTGCCGGGCATCGGCCTGCGCAGCGCGGAACGTATCGCGTTTCACCTGCTCAAGGCGTCGCCCGAGGAAGCCCTCGCGCTCGCGGACGCGATCCGGGACGTGAAGACCAAGATCAAGCATTGTTCGATCTGCTACAACCTGACCGAAGTCGACCCGTGTTCGGTCTGCGCCGACCGTGGCCGGGATCAGGGGTTGATCTGCATCGTCGAACAACCGAAAGACCTCCTCGCGCTCGAGTCGGCGGGGATGTTCCGCGGCGTGTATCACGTGCTGCTCGGGCGCATCAGCCCACTCGAAGGCGTCAACCCGGACGACCTCACCCTCGAACCCCTCATGCAACGCCTCGCCGCCGGGACCGTGCGCGAACTCATCATGGGCACCAACCCGACCCTCGAAGGCGACGGCACCGCACTGCATATTCAAAACGAAGTCGCCAACCGTTTTCCATCGGTTCAAATCACGCGCCTGGCGCGCGGCCTGCCTGCCGGTAGCAGCATCGAATACGCCAACCGTAACATGCTCGCCGACGCGCTGAGCGGGCGACAAAAGATGTAGTGCAATAGGATCAAATCCAACGAATACGCGTAGCGGTCGGACCACAGGTCCACCCGTTTAACGCACTCCCGCAAAACGGGTGGACCTATGGTCCGACCGCTACGCGAGGGATTCACGTCGCTTGCGTCTTGCTTGCAACGACTCGGATTTCATGATCGCTCGTCGTGTCCGGCCAGTTCGGGATGTACGCCCGCGTCGCAAGTTTCCACGAGACCGTTTCGTTATTGTCATTCCCTTTGTCGTCGCTCCCACGTGCGTTTTCCGGGATGACGAACGTCGCCTTGCCCTTCGGCAGATTCATCCGCCGGGTTTCATCAACGACCACCTCGCTGTACAGATCGGTAGTTGTCGACGTTTTGCCCTGTCGCTTGCTGACCTGACCTTTAAACGAAATCACCAGCCGCTCGACCGAGTCGTACGGCCCGGTCAGTTCCCACTCGACCGTCACCGTTTCGCCCGTAAAAACAGGGCCGTTTGACAGACGAATCTTCACCCGCGGATTTCGCAGCGCCAGCAGGGAGTGCAGCGTAAACCCGATCATCCCGATGCCGACCACGACAAACGGAACCAGGAAAATCGTCAGGCACCAGTCCGGCGAACCGGTCCGCAAGCTTTTGACCACCTGAAACGCAAAGACCGAAATGACCCCGTTCCAGAATACACTGAAGACAACGCCGAAGACGAGTTTCCCCACCGGGCCCATCGTCGACTTCAATTCGATCAGGCCCGCTGGCTCTCGTGACGCACCGACGTCGATGCCCGCCCGACGGCGCTCGGCGTTAACCATCATCGAAAAATCCCCCGCCTCCCGCGCCCGATCGCGCCGAGGCTTGAGGACGATCGTCCAGTACAAACCCCATGCGCCGATGAGCAGGAAAACACCCGGAATCGCGCCGAACCACGGCTCCATAGGCGCCGCGCGATCGAGCACGGCGCTGGTCGGGTCGTGGGGGTCGACGTAACACGTCGCGTTCGCGCCGGCGGGGTAAGCTTGGACGATCGTGGCCTTGCCGTCGTAGCCGCTCGTCGAGCCGACGCTGAACGAATACCGGCTCGACTTGTAAAGGCGATCGTTGAACACATAGCTGTAGAGAATATCGACGCTATAGGTGGTGCTTTTTTTCCCTTCGTGCGGCGTAACCCGGCTGTTCAGTATCGTGCAGGGTGTCGGCGTCCAGCCGCGGGCCGTCTGAATCTGCGCGAGCGGACGTACGAGAAGGCCGTACACAAAAGCCCCGCCGACCATCGCAAAAATGCCGAAAAACAGGATCGTCCCGCGTCGCCCCATCTGCCCGGACGGGCCACTAGCGGGCGTCGGGTCGGCGGGCCTGCTTCGCCAAGTCGTACAGATTCCACCGACGCCGATGAACACAAACACGAGCGGCAGAAATAAGAACAACCCCATCCACAAGCTACCCCGCTCCAGCACCGCCGATGCAGGGTCGGCAGGGTCGACGTAGCAGGTTTGCGTCGACTCGACCGGAAATCGCCGAGCAATTTGATCGGCGGCTTCGTAGGTTGATTCGCCTTTGTACTTCTTTTGAAACTGCGTCGAACTGTGCTCGCGCCCCGCGACGGTGTAACGGTACTTGAGCGACACTTCGTACCCCGATTCACGCTCGCTGGTGGATCGTACCTGCGCCAGGCTGCTGACCATGACGCAAGGCGTTGGCTGCCACCGATACGTCGCAAGTCGCTCGCCGAAATCACGAACAATCAATACAAGGAAGATTCCGCCCATCACCGCGAAGACGAGAAAGAAAAGTGAAGTGCCGACCTTCGCGGCGGTAGTGGTCGCCCGGCGCGGCGAGCGGATCGTGAGCTTTGGCACGCGGTTGGTTCCCATGACCACAACTGTGGCCGACGCCACCATTCAGGTGAAGCGCGCGAGCCGCGCGAACGTCTCGCCACGCGCTTCGAAATTGACGAACTGGTCGTAACTCGCGCAGCCGGTGCTGAGCAGCACGACGTCCGACGGCATCGCAAGAGAACGCGCCGTCGTAACGGCGGAATCGAGATCGTCGCATTCGCGCACGTCTTTCGCGCCACATTTCCGCAACTGCTGCGCCAGCGCCGGCCCGGTCGCGCCGACGGTCAGCACGGCTTTACATCGCCGTGCCAGCACGTCGCACATGTCGAGCATGTCCAGATGCTTATCCGCCCCGCCGACGATTTGAATCACGTGCCCGTCGTCGAACGTTTCATTCGCCGCGACCGCGGCCTGCGGAATCGTCGCGATCGAGTCGTTGTACCACCGCACGCCCCGTGACTCGTGCACCAGTTCCAACCGGTGCGCCAGACCTGCAAACTCGCGTAGCGCACCGGCCGTCTGTTCGCGCGAAACGCCAAGGCACGCCGCCGCCGCATACACGCCTTGCGCATTGAGCTGATTGTGTCTGCCGGGCAGTTTCAATTCGAACGGATCGGTGCTGTGCAGATCGTATCGAACGATCTGCGCCGGCGTGTCGCGTGCGAACGAAAGCGCGATTTCGTTTTCTTGATTCAGAACGGCAAAGTCAGATGATTTTTGAGATCGAACGATGACGCGCTTGGCGTCGACGTACGGATCAAATCCGCCGTGCCAGTCGAGGTGGTCGGGAGCAATGAGCGTCACCACCGCGACGTGCGGCGACCAGTTCATCGGTCGCAAATGCTCGAGCATGTAACTGCTGAGTTCGAGCAACACGATGTCATCCGGTTGGATCTGCTCCAATTGCGATAAGAGCGACCCACCGATGTTTCCGCCAACCCACGTTTTGTACGTCGTCCCCAACACGCGGCCGAGCATCGCGGTCGTCGTCGACTTGCCCTTGGTCCCTGTCACACCGACCACGCGCCGCGCGGGGCACCGTGCGACGAACAGGCAAATCTCCGTCGTGATCGGCACGCCCGCGTCGCGCGCGACCTGAAGGTACGCATTGTCCAACGGTACCGCCGGAGACGTGACGACGAGGTCGGTATCACGAAAGTCAGCCTCGACATGCTGCCCGAGCCGGAACGTGATCGGCAACCCGTCGAGCTGCCGCACCGAGTCCGCGAGCTTGTCCGCGGGGTCTTTGTCGGTAACGAGCACGCGCGCGCCCTGCCCGCACAACCACCGCGCGACCGCGATCCCCCCGCCGAACCGGCCGAGGCCCATGACGGTGACACGGCGGTTAATGAGTGGAAAAAGAGTTGCGCTCACCGTCGGGTCCAATCTTCGATACGCAATCGTGGAACGTCGGAGGAATCTGAAAGGTTTCACGAAACCAGTGTTGCATCGTGTGCGATCGCAACCGCCGCAATTTTCAAATCCATCGTGCCCGCACGCCGGTTACTTTTATGGAGCAACATAAACTCCACGGCGGCCCGGTCTGTGAACGGGACGATTTCAATCCTGCGATAATTGTCGACGAATACCTCAAGCCTGCCGTAGGCGTGTATCGTCTCGTTCGTTGACTTGGCCTTGGCAAGGACCGAAAGCCAGCCGCGCATCTGCTCCTCGGCAGTGATGATCGTCACGCGAATGTCGGGATCGACCATTGCCCGTACGCGTGACGCAAGAATTTCGTACTCGCGTCCTCTCGCCCGTTGAAAAATGGAGAGTGTATCCGTATCAAGAATGAACACGCTTGCGCCTCGGCTTGGCTTTGGGCTTGGACCTCAGCGAAAGTCGGTATTCACGACCGAGTCTGGCGGCTTCCTCAAACGCCGGGTCGTTGGCGAAAGTGCCGGCTATTGCCTCCCACCATTTTTTTTGCGGCGCGGGGTTGATCTCGGCGAGCCTTTCTTCGACTTTATCGAGCCGCTTTTCAAGTTGTGCGAGCGTCATCGGAACTTCCTTTCTTGTCCAACATCATATTACATCACCCCACGAACGGATGTAACTCCAGCTTCATATCCAACACCGCTCGCTCCACGCATTTCTCCCAGTCGTTTGCGATGCTCGCATACTTTTTGTCCGCGTGTGCGTAGAGAATGCTCCGGCTGGCGCTCACGATCGCGCCACGCCCGTCCACGAACGCGGCGCGGGTCATGTCGGCGGTCGCGCCTTGGGTGCCGTAGCCTGGCAACAAAAAGATGCTGCGCGGCAGGCGTTTGCGCAGGCTTTGCATCGTGTGCGTCTGCGTCGCGCCGACCACCGCGCCCAAACCCGAAAAACCAAGCTTCCCGACTCCAACTTCACTCAGCGGTCGCAGGTGATCCGCCAGCGCCTCGCTCCACGTACGCCCGTCGGCGAGTTGCACGTCCTGCATCAGCGCGCTGCCCGGATTACTCGTGCGCACCAGTACGAAAATGCCCTTGCCGTGTTCGTGCATGACGTCGAGAAACGGCTGCACGGTGTCCAATCCGAGCATCGGATTGACGGTGACCGCGTCGGGCGTGACGACGTCGACGCCGTCCATTTCATCCAGTTCCAAGCGCGGCGGCTCGCCCAGGTGCGCCGCCGCGTACGCGGTCGCGGTGGAGCCGATGTCACCGCGCTTCACGTCACCGATGACCAGTAGGCCGAGCTCCTTCGCCTCGGCGATGAGGCTGTAGTACGCCTCGACGCCTTCCCACAGGTATTTTTCAAAATACGCGCTCTGGAACTTCACGACAGGCGCGTGCGGCGCGACGATCTTGAGCACGCGCGTCGTGAAGCTGAAAATCGCATCGACGCACGCGGTTGCGTCATTAAGGTCGTCGGGCCGAAGCTCGTCGGGGAAGGATTCGAGGATCGGATCAATCCCCACACAGATCGGCGAACCCTTGGCGGAGACATCGCTCAATAAACGGTCGGCGAAAACGTCTTGCATGAACGGAAGTGTACGCTCAGTGGCTGCGCGTTTCGACGGGTGGAGAAGGTCAGCTGGCAAGGCGCCAAGAGCGCCAAGTTGACGCCAGGGGAAATGCAGGAGAGACAGAATTGATCCTGGCGCGGTCGTTGTGTTTTGTTCAGACACGTCCGTGGAATCGCAAGCCCGCGCCGGGCGCGGGTTCGATCACTTCCACCTTTAAACCGCGTGCGACGGCGTCGTAGACGGTCCGCCACTGTTCGCTGAAGCGTGAGACCGAAAAGAACTCGAAGGCTTCGGTTTTTGCCATGTCGGAGATCGACCATTGCAGGCCGGGGTCGTCGATCAGGTCGAGGACGCGTCGCGCGACGTCGCGGGGTTTGGGCCGGGGGACCAGAAGGGCGGTATGACGGTCTTCGAGCATCTCCGCGATCGTGTAAGAGGTGGTCGCGATGATCGGGAGACCCGCGGCCATGCAGGTCGCGATCGCGAGCGTGGGCTGGGGTGTCGTGGGCGTGACGAGCACGACGTCAATGGCAGGGAGAAGGTCTTCGAACTCGATCGTTTTTTCGAGTCGGTCCTGTGCGACGGAAACGAAGCCGGGCGAGCAGACGTTGTCGCCGAAGCGCCGCATGAGGTCGACCGCCGAGCCCTGTCCCCAGAGCAAGACGCGGAACTTGGCGTCGAGCTGGTGCAAAATCGACGCCGCCCAGATCGCGGTGGCGTGACTGGCGCCGGGCGTCGACTCGCCACAAGCCATAAGCACGACATCGGTGTCCGCAAACCCGAGCGCCGCGCGAAGCTGCGTAACGCGGCGTCGTTTGATACGCGCGAAATCGACCGCCGGCCGAATCAGATGACAGCGTTCGAGCGGCACGCCACGTTCGACGTAGGCGCGGCGCATCGTCGACGTCGTGCAGACGACATGGGCGTCGCGATGGTCGAGCAGACTGCGCAACCAGCCGACGGCGCGTCGGGTCGGAAATGTTACGGGCGAATAGACGATCCGCCTGGCCCCCGACACGACCGCCAGCGCCAGTGCCTCCGCGCCCCACGCGTGTGCGAAATCAGCCGACCGGACCGCACGCCGGTCGAGCGACGCGAACGAACGCACGGCACCGACCCATCCTTCGGCGGAGTGCAGTGTGCAAGTCTTAAGGCCGAACGTCGACCGTACCGCGCGGCCGATCAACTCGACCTGCCTCCGCGTCTGAAAGTCCGGCCGCGCCGGCACGAGTTGAACCGCGACGCTCATCGAAGCCGAGCGTACCCGAATCGGCGCGCGACGCAACGCATTGAGACGAAGTGGGTCCGTTTGGGTCTGACGCTCTTTTGTGGCACCGACTCGTGAGCGCCCGAATACGGCTCACCTTGTCCTTCGCGCCGCCGGCTTCCGTCATCCTCGAACGTAGTGAAGGAACTGCATCGTATGTGAGGCCCGTTTTCGATGTAGACGGCCTCGCAGGCCGGGCAGGTTCTTCACTTCGTTCGAGAATGACGGGCACTTCGGGCGCGAACGATGAGGTGAGCAGCGCACGGTTGTCTGCGCGAAGTGCCACAATAAGGAGTTACACCCGTCCGTTTGACCCCTTTGAAATTAAACGGAGACGCCGCGGAGGCGCAAAAAGCGCCATTCGGTTTAGAAGCTCGGGGCGTCAAAACTCGCAGCAGTCCTAAATTACTCCGCACCTTCGCGCCTTCGCGTGGGTTTAAAGGCGAGTTCCTAGCGAAGACGCGATGACGTGAAGCGGATTCACAGTAAGCTCAGCGAAAAACACGAACCAACGATCGAATGCGGCGACCGTCGACGACGTCGCAAGGCCCGAGCGGTGCACGCTTCGTATGGTCGCAACTTTCTGGTTCGGCACAGCTACACCGAGGTAATATCTCGACTCCAGATGCCTCCAGTGGTGTCTGATGTTGCGTGCGTCCTGGGCTTCATCGTGGCAAAGTGAAAGAACTTTTTCCGTGGCGTCGCGTGGCCCGTGCAAAAGCGCCGGGCGACACCGTTCCGGCGCGTCACACTCCATTTGTATTGGTCGCCGGCGAGCCAAATTTTATAAAGGTCGTCGAACGTTATGATCTCAGCGATCGACTGCCGCTGGTTGTGTGAGTGATCGTCCCAGACTGGTCCCCGGGCGGCCACGTCGTGTTGCAACTCACGGTCGAAGTCTTCACGAAAGGAAATCGTCATGAACGTCCTTATCATCGGTGGGACCGGTGTGATCAGCACCGGCATCGTCAAACACCTGCTCGTTCGAGGCGCGAACGTGACGGTGTACAACCGCAATCAGTCGCCGCGCCGGTTCGAAGGCGACGTTCGGCAGATCGTCGGTGACCGCAGGGACGCCGAAGCGTTCGAGCGTCAGATGAGCGGCGCGCGGTATGACGTCGTGATCGACATGATCGCCTTCCAACCGGAGGCAGTGGAGAGCGCGGTCCGCGCGTTCGGGGGAAAGTGTGTGCAGTACATCTTTTGTTCGACCGTGTGCACGTATGGCGTCAAGGTGCCCGGCACGGTCCTCGTCGACGAAACGTTCGCGCTGGAGCCGATCTCCGGCTACGGCCGCAATAAGGTCGAGTGTGAAAAGCGAGTGCTCGATGCCCACGCGCTCGGGGCATTCGCCGGAACGATCATCCGTCCCAGCAGCACCTACGGGCCCGGCGGAACCCTGATCGACAATCTTGAGTCGAACCCCGTCGCCTGGGATCGGATCGAAAAAGGCCTGCCGATCTTGTGCGCCGGTGACGGCCTGGCGCTACATCTCATGACGCACCGCGACGACGTGGGCAAGATGTTCGCGTACGCGGCGCTGAACCCGAAGACCTATGGTCAGGCGTATAACGCCGCACGCGACCGGCATTGGACGTGGCGTGAACAGCTCACCGAGACTGCTTTCGTACTCGGTCGGCGCGCGAAGGTGATCTTCATGCCCGCGGAGTGGATTTGTGCCTCCGGCGGCGGGAGGTTCGGCCTGTTGAAGGAGATCATGCAGTATCACGTCGCCTTCTCGTCGGAAAAAGCAAAGCGCGACGTCCCCGAGTTTCGATGCGAGATCGACTACCGCGCCGGAGCTACCGACACGCTCGATGAGTTGCGCCGGGGCGGGAAGTGGCGTGCCTGTGAGAACGACACCGTCTATCAGTCGTTGATCGACAAGGCGCTGTCGATCGGCGTCGACGCGGTCGAGCTTTAAGTGCCGGGAGCCTAGAATCGGTCATGGCATTCACCTGCAATATCAACCGCACGGGCCGCGGCGCCAGAATCGTCATGGGCGTTGTGGGAGTCTTGATCGGGATCACGTTCGCGTGGTTCGTCGCACGGCCGTCAGATGCGGTCTGGCCGTGGGCGGTCGTCGTCGCCTGCCTGAGCGGCGGAGCCTTTGGCATCTTCGAAGGTGCGATCGGCTGGTGCGCCGCACGGGCGATGGGATTCAAAACACGTATTTAGTAATCTATTCATTAGCGCATCTTAGACTTACCTGCGCGGCAGAAATGAGGCGAGTTCATGTCGATTTAATTCAACTCACACATTCGCTTGCTACCGTCTCCCCCATGCGATTCGTCGAAATTCTGGAAGTCCGGAGACTTTTTTCGGGTATCGACCTTCGGGTCGATTCGTTTAACACCGACCGGTTTGCGCAACAGACGGGGCTTAATCACAGTTTCGCCGAAGACGCGATCGAGGACGCCGGCGCCCGGGCGGGGAAGGTCGTTTCGATTGGCGGGGCTCGCGTGCCGGTGACGGTCGACGGCGCGACGGAGACGCTGAGGTTTTCGTTCAGCGAAGACCTTTTCACGCTCTGGACCACGCGCACGGCGACTCCCGAGTCGAAGCGGATCAAGCCTGGTATGACTTACCCGGCGGGGACTCTGCCGTCGCTGCTCTACGTGCAGGCGATACGAGAAAACGCCGTCGCGGGGTCGTCACGGCTTGCGGTCGAGGCGCTCGCACACTCGGGCGTGGTCTCGCGCGACGCGGTGCGGTTCACGCTCATCAAGGCCCGCGCGATCGGCGACACCAATCGTGACGGCGTGATGTCGGAACTGGACGACCGGCCGAGCAATCTCGCGGCGCGAACGTCCGCCGAAGCCGGCGCGCTCGTGCTGCCCAACCTCGACAAAGACAATCTGCACAACAAAACCCCCGACAACTGGGTCGGCGGGGACTGGGACGCCGACGGCGTGCTCGACCCGTCCAACGACGTCGTCGACGACGCAACCGACGCCCAAGACCTCGGTGCCTTCCGACTCTCCAAGCTCGGGCCGACACGATTACCCGACGGGATGAAAATCACGCTGTCGCTCCGGCGTCCGGCAGGTGAGCACGCGTTTTTCTCGGGCGTTTTGCCACAGAATCGTGTTCGCGTGTTCCTCTCCGACTCTACGGGCTCGAAGGCCGTCCTCGGTCCCGAGGCCGGCGCGAGCGTCGAATTCGTCACGCGACCGACCGGCTCGCAAAAGTCCAGCGCGGCCTTTGCCGGTCGCGGGACGATCAAACTATTCGTCGAAGGAATCGAACAAGGCGCCGCCGTCGACGTCGTGATGACGGTTTGGATGGGCCAGACGAAAATCGTCGACGACCCGGTCCGTTTCCGCGTCGCGCCGTTCGTCCTGATCGGACACGACCAGCGCGTCGCCCGCACGGGGCCGACGGTTGCGGTCACGAAATTTACGAACTTCTTCGGGACGGACCTGAACAAAAACCTTCGTGACACGCTCGGCGCGCTGTTCGGCGAAAACCTGATCGTCGACACCGGTCAAGACCCGTGGATTCAGGACGGCTACGAAGTCGGCTACGCCCAAGTCCCCGGCCGCACGATGCCGGTCGCGCTCGAACTGGTCCGCGCCCGTGACCGTGACGCGTTCATCAAGAACTTTTTACGAAATCAGCTACTCCGTCCCGGGTTCGGTGTGAACACGCGCATCCTCAATGGTGACGGCGCGCTCGACTTCGGCAGTCAGGACATGGGCGGAAATATCGAAGTCCTCCCCAACCCCGGCGGGCGCGATTTCTTCTTTCACGGCGCGGGCATGTTCGACGAGCACCGCAATTTCTTCCTCGCGCAAAACGTCAACCCCGAACTAGAGGTCGACGTGTCGTGGCTGGTGATCGGTCACGTCGACGAGGTCGTGTCGGTGGTGCCCGACCGCAAGCACGTCGCCGTCGCGGACTCGGAATTGGCTTACGCGCTGCTGCTCTGGGCCAGGCAGCTCGACCCGGACGCGAAGATGTCACAAGGGATGAACGAAAATGTCGGGCCGGACGGGATCAGTGTGACCGAGGCGCTCGAAGGCTCGGAGAATTTGGCGACGCCGATCGTGCGTGACACGCAGGTAGGCGTGGGCAACCGCGTGCACGACGGGCTGTACGGTTTGCGTGAGGCCGCGAGCGACGCGATGGGTTTGTCCGCGCGTCCGCCGGTGACGACGCCGGCGCGGGCATCGACGAACGCCGGCGAGGCGCTGCTCGACAAGGCCGGGGTTTTCACCGCATGGCTCGACGGCAAGCGTTGGTTCCGCGTGCGCATGACTTCGGCGTCGACGTACCGGCTCGACTGGCGCGACATACCGACCGGGCCCTGGCAGACGTCGAGCGCCACCGGCTCCACGTCGCGCGACATGATTTTCCCCGACGCCCGCGCGTACCTTTTCAGCAACTGGTGGAACGAAGGCGCGGGAGACCTGATCGCTGGCGACCGCTTCACCTTTAAAGCCGACCCGCGTTCGGGCGTGATCCCGATCCCGGTCGCGTTCGGAACCTATGACTTTGGCGAAGGCCCGCGCGCCTTCGCCTTCACGTCCGACCACATCAACGCGCTGGTCGACGGCGACACGATCGTGACCGCGCGCGCGTTCGGCCCGCGCGTGGACTGGAACGGGGACGGCACGAGCACCGACATCCTGCAGGATTACGTGAACGCCGCATACGGACGTGTGTATCAAAACGTAGTCTTCGCCGACGCGCGGGGCTATCACAACGGCATCGGCTCGGTCCACTGCGGGACGAACGTGCAGCGCCGCACCCCCACGACGACGTGGTGGACGCAACCCCAGCCGTCGGACGTACTGGCGTAGATTTTCGGGACGCGCTCAACCGACCGGCGCAGGACGGCTCGGGCGTTGCCGCGCGAACTCGACGCAGCGTGCCATCTCCTGTCGTAGTTCTGTCATCGCCGATTCGAGGGAGGCCGAGTCGGTCTTGCTCAACTGTTCCAGTTCGAGCGCGAGCCGCGCGAGACGGTCCGCGGACATCGTCGCGGCGCCTCCTTTAAGCCGGTGCGCGAGAGACGCCACGCGGTCCCGGTCGGTCGACGCGACGGCGGCGGTGAGCGCGTCGGCGTCGTTCGGAATCTGCGTGGCAAATGTTTCGAGCAGTTCATCGACAATCCCCGTGTCGTTCATGCAACGCGAGCCGAGCGCCGCAAGGTCGATCGGGTCTGGTCCCGTGGGCGTGAGGTCCGCAGGTGATCGTGTCTCGTGGCCGGCTACCGCGCCGGCGTCGGACGCGACGGCCGGGGGAGCGGTAACAGTGTGGACTCGCGTACTTTCGACTTGTCGCTCGATCATGCGGACGAGTCTTTTCGAGTCGATCGGCTTGGACAAATAGTCGTCCATGCCTGCTTCAAGACATCGCTCGCGGTCCCCTTTGATCGCGTTGGCGGTGAGCGCGAAGATCGGCACGTGGCGTCCCGTCTCGCGTTCGGCTTGGCGGATGGTCCGTGCGGCGTCGAACCCGTCTAGCTCGGGCATCTGGCAGTCCATCAGCACCACGTCATACTCGTTTTTCAGCGCGGCCGACACGGCTTCGTTACCGTTGTCGACGATGTCACACGTGTAGCCGGCGTTCCTCAGAATGTGCCGCACGACCATCTGATTCACTTCGTTGTCCTCCGCGACCAGCACGCGCACGCCGGGCGTGGTGGGTTGACGGGCCGACGACGGTTTGGGCGCCGGCTCTACGCCCGCGACCGGCGTTCGACCGTTCTGCGTCACGGCGATCGCGTCCATGATCGTGTCGAACAAACTCGACTGGCGTACCGGCTTCGTGACCACGCCCGCAAAGCCGCGCCGTCGCGCCGCGCTCACGTCGGACGACGCGGACATCTGCGTCAAAATCATCAACGTGGTCGAGCGTGTCGCCGCATCGGCATTGACCTTCATCGCGATCTCGTCGACGGAAATGTCGGTCAGACCGACGTCCAGAATCACGACGCCGAAAGCGCCCCCGCCCCGCGGACCTGATTGAATGAGTCGCAGCGCCTCCTGCCCGTCCCCGGCGGTGGTCGCGTCCAAACCCCAGCTCGCCAACTGCTCCACCATCACCTGCCGGAACGCCAGGTCACGATCGACCACCAGTACGCGCAGCGAACGCGGGTCGGGAAGTAGCCGATCCTCCCGAGGGACCGGCAACAACGCCGAAGCTGAAATCTCGAACCGCGCGTTGAACCAGAAAGTCGACCCCATGCCCGGCGCGCTTTCGACGCCCATGGGCCCGCCCATCATCTCGGCCAACTGTCTTGCGATGCAAAGACCCAGCCCGGTCCCGCCGTATTTACGCGTCGTCGAGGCGTCGACCTGTGAAAAATTCCGGAACAGGCGTTCCATCCGATCCGGGGCGATGCCGATGCCGGTATCGATGACGGAGAATCGGACGAATTCCTGGCCGGGGTTGGCAGGCCCGTCTTCTCGCCGCACGCGCAGGACGACGGAGCCGGTGTCGGTGAATTTGATCGCGTTGTTAAGCAGGTTGACCAGAATCTGCCGGAGCCGTGACGGGTCTCCGATCAGGATGCGCGGGATCGTCGGGTCGGTGTGGCAGGCGAGCGAAAGTCGTTTGCAGTTGGCCTTGTGCGCGAGCAGCTCCACCGCGTCCTCGACGGTCGTCCGCAGGTCGAACTCGATGTTTTCCAGCTCGAGTTTTCCGGCTTCGATTTTTGAGAAGTCCAGGATGTCATTGATGATCGACAACAACGACTCGGCCGACCGCTTGATGACGTGCGTGAACCGCTGCTGCTGCTCGTTAAGCGGGGACGCCGACAGCAGGTCGGTCATGCCCATGATGCCGTTCATGGGCGTGCGAATTTCGTGGCTCATTTTGGCAAGAAAATCGCTCTTGGCGAGACATGCCGACTCGGCCGTGTCCATCGCGAAGCGGAGTTCGTGGTTGAGCCGGCGCAGGTCGATTTCACTTTCGTGCAACGTCGTGGTCATCTTTTCGGCCAGCGCCATCGCGCGGGCGCGCCCGTTGCTCAGGATCCACACGACGACGCCGCACAGCAGGCTCGTCACGACGCAACCGATGAGCATGAAGCGGCTTTGCGCCTCGGCGGCGACCCGCGCGGGGAAATCGTCCCACTCCGACGCGGGAATCGCGCTCACGAGCTCCCATGGCGTCGTGTCGACCAGGTCCAGTCGCTCGGACTTATAATACTCCAACGCCTCCGCGCGCCGGCCGGCTCGGAGGTCGTCGACCGCGCCTCCGAGTCGCGCGCGAAGTCCCAGACTTTCAACCGCGGTCTTCCCGTCGGCACGCCGGAGCATCAATGTCGCGTCGCCGAGCGTGCGCTCCAGTACCCGCGCTCGGATCACGGCGCAAACCGCGCCCGCGAGCCGACCGTTCGATCGAAAAAACGGGACGGAATAGACGAAGCCTCGGCGGGCCGAATCATCACCCGTCGCGCGATCCTGCTCGGTGAACTCGCTTACGTCGCACGTGACGATCTCGTCGCTCAGCGACGCCGGAAGGTTCAGTCCGACGATCGCCGACTGCGACGGAAACACTCGACGAAAATAGGCATTTTGCGTTTTGACTTCACGGTATTCGAAGGTTTCGTCGTCGCTGCCGGAGTCTTTTGCCGGCGCTCGGGATCGGGGTCGCGTGGTGTCGTATCGACCGATGACCGTCTCGTCGAACTTGCAGATCGGTTCCTGCGTTCGTCCCGTGATAGGGTCGACCTTTTCCGGGTCGAAGTCGATAGGCACGATGTAGATTTCAGAGACATGGACGTGCGTGACCAGGTTGTTGAAAATTTGCTGAACGGTGGCGCGTGCGTCACCCAGGAAGTCGTCGCCGTAACGGTTGATGTCCTGCACGCCGGGGAGGAGCGAGATCGTCCGAAGCGCCTCGTAGGTCTGGCCCATCGTCTGGCGCAATCGCTCTCGAGCGCCATCATGGCGTGCTACGGCGGACGCCACGAACTGCCTGCGTGCGTCGCTGTACGAGCCACGCGTCAGGGAATACCACAACCCCAGCGACAACGTCATCACACCGGCAAAGGTGATGATCGCGAGTCGATGCTGCGTATGACTCGGACGTTTATCAACGGCAGGCATGGGCAATCCTCCCCGCTTATGCGGCCAGGCGGGCGAGCGTCACGACTTCCCGGACTTTTTCGACCAGCGTGTCGGGATCGACCGGCTTTTGAATCATGTCCGCCGCCCCATTCCGGATGACGGCGGCGGCCGTGTGCGGGTCGGCTTCGGCGCTCAAAAAGATCACCGGTGAGGGCGTACCGCGCTCGTTGAGCAAAAATTGCACGTCCAGCCCGTTCAGTCCCGGCATCGACAAGTCGAGCACCACGCACGCGTACGATAAACCCGAAACGTCGGCCACAAACGCGTCCCCCGACTCGAACGTGCGGACGTCGTAACCGCCCCGCTTTAGCACGAGTTCCACGAGTCGCCTGCAGACCGCGTCGTCGTCCACGACCGCGACCATGGGTCGAGGCGCCGTCACTTCAATTGCACCCGACATACAATCTCCTTGTGAATCCGTTCAACATCCTGTTCGCAAAATCGGCGCAATCCTTCACGAACTTTATTGCGGTGCCCCATTTTCGATTCGACCAGAGATTCGCGCAGGCCTGACGGAGCCGGGGCCGAAGCCATCCAACAAGCGGGCCGCATATGAGGGCACGCACCAGCGAGTTTGGCATATGGGGAGCCGGCAAGACACCAAGAGCGCCGGAGAAACGCCAAGGATAAGAAAAGCAAAACGGGGAGCCACGGAGGGCGCGGAGAATACAGAGATAGGAAGAGGGGAAACGGGTTCTGAGCCTGGAGATTTCACGATCTCGACACCGAAAAAAATTCGCGGGTGTGACCCTCTTCCGCTCTCCCTAGTCACTGCGGCTCCCCGTCTTTTCCCCTTAGCGTTTGCTCGGCGCTCCCGGCGTTCTTGTCGGCTACCCTTTTGCCAGAGACGAAGGCGCTTACCTGATGCGGGTGGGTATCGAAAAATTTACATCACTTTTGAACCGACGTAGTCTACCTCGAACGAAGGGATGCCTAATTGAGCGCCGATCCTACTCCGTTGCCCGATTCGTCTGACACGAGCCAGCTATTGGCGAAAATGCGTGCGCTGGAGGAGCGGATTACGGCGATCGAGCGACATCAGGCGGGAGCACCGTTCGCGCGACTCGGGACGTCGACGTCCTCGACGGTAAATCCGGTGCCTTCGGACGGAACGCCGTTACCGATTGCGGAGAAATCTCAGCGATTGCGCGACATGCGGCGTCCGTCCGACGGCGCGGAATCCGAACCTCCCGCGGAAGTGGAACGGCCCGCGGTCGCGCCCCCGCCGTTACCGACGCTTCCGACAGCCTGGCCCGCGCCGGCGGTGCGATGGGAGCCGAAGCGCGCGTCTCCGAACCCCACCGAACCGTTGGGGACGCATCGTTCTCCGACGTTAAACTATCACCCGCGGGCAAAAACCCCGAACGTTGTGCGCGGATCGATCGAGCAGACCATCGGGTTGAAATGGACGGGTTGGGTCGGGGCGATCGTGCTGGTGATCGGGGCGGGGCTTGGGATCAAATTCGCCTACGACCAAGGCTGGCTCGGCGGAATGCCCGCAGAAGGAAAGTTGCTGGTCCTGTGGCTCGTCGGATTCGCGTTAATCGGGGCTGGTGAGTACGTCTACCGGCGCGTGAACAAGCTGTCGGCGGTGGGACTGTTCGGCGCGGGCGTGGCGATACTTTTTCTTGTCAGCTACGCCGGGCACGGCTATTTCGGACTCTACACGCGCGACACGGCGTTCGCGCTCATGTTCGCGTCGACCCTCGTCGGCGCGGCGGTCGCGATGCGCGGTCGCATGGTGTCGGTCGGCGTCCTGTCCCTGGTCGGAGGACACCTCGCGCCGATCATCCTCGGCGGCAAGGTCGAATCGCTCACGCCGTTTCTGTTGTACCTGACGGCATTGCAGGGCGTCGCGCTCGTGCTCGCGTGGTGGGGCGCGACGGCGCGCTGGTGGACGCTGCGCACCTTCGCGCTCGCGTCCACGTCGCTTTGGCTGGCGGTCATTCTTTCTTCGAAGAACGAACTCGCCTACGACCCGACTCACACCCTGGTCGCGTTCCTCGTCGTCTTTGCGGCACTTTTCAATCTCGAACTCGTCGCGTCGGCGTTTAAATCGCTTGCCCCACTGTCGAGTGGTGCGCCGGTTGTCCGACCCGCACGCGACGTGAATGCGGTCGTGTTCGGCATGGTGGTGACGACGCTGCTGACGGTGGCGTTGCTGGTCGTCCTACACGACGCGACGCCAAGAGTTCGCGGGACGTGGGTCGTGGGGCTTGCGGTGGTCCATGGCCTGCTGGGATGGGTGCTGACGCTGGCGTCGCGTGGGTCAAAGACGCCCGACGGAAAGCCGGCAAGGGCGGCGGTCGGGTGGCTCGCGGTCGGGTATCGGGTGCAGGGCGTGGTGCTGTTGATCGTCGCCGTCCCGGTCGCGCTGACGGGGATGGCGGTGTTGATCGGGTGGGCGATGATGTCGGTGGCGTTCGCGTGTGTGGGCGCGAGGCTCGACCTGCCGATCGCGCGGCGCGGGTCGGCGGTGACGTGGTTGTTGGGCGTGGGCTATCTCGCGTGCTGGTACGCCGGCTACGTCCGACCCGCCGGGCCAGCGGACGTAACGTGGGCGCACGTTTTCGGTCACGCCCTTCCCGCGTACTGGGTGGCGGCGACGGGATTGATGGTCATCGGTCACGTTGTTGCGCTACTGACGACCACGGGAATTCACGCCGCGTCGCCGGACAAAACGACGGCCGAAATGCTGCGCCTGCGTGGCGTGCTGGGCGTCCTTGCGGGCGCGTTGCTGGTGACGACGTCGATGCTCGCGTTTACACCGACCGCCGCGACGTTCGTGACGGGACTGTACGTGTGGCTGTTACTGGGCGCGGACGTCGCATTGCCCCGCCGAGGGCTGGCATGGCAGGCCGCGGGAGTGGTCGTTTTTGCGATCGTCAAATGGGCCTGCATCGACTGCCTCGCCGACCGGCTTTCGTCAGAATGGACCGCGGGTACGCGCGTGGTGTTGTTCAATCCGACGATGGGAGTCGGCGCGTTCCTTTCAATCACGCTGGTGGCCGTCGCGTGGATGCGTCGCGCCGAATTCTTCCGCGTGACGTCGGACGTTTCTGACGAGCGAATGTCGGGCGCGCGACGGACGCTGGCGGGCGCGGTGATCGTCATCCTGACGTTCGGCCTGACTTTTGAACTTGATCGTCAATTCGAATCGTCCACGGCCGCTACCTACGCCGGTCACGTCTGGCAGTTGAAGCAACTGGCGTGGACGATGCTCTGGAGTACGTCGGTAGCGGCGCT
>Ga0163144_10009778_pt1 | contig 20539 bp, 11 predicted proteins | sample OliLak19BULKMAT1_FD_123175 | JGI IMG/M metagenome (GOLD analysis project Ga0163144, IMG submission 123175) | Freshwater microbial mat bacterial communities from Lake Vanda, McMurdo Dry Valleys, Antarctica - Oligotrophic Lake LV.19.BULKMAT1 | ecosystem: Environmental > Aquatic > Freshwater >... | reverse complement strand
GTTCCTTTTTGCGTTTTGGCTTCTACGACAAGCGTTAAATTGTTTAGAAAACCACGAATAGAAGCCTTTCCGGAAGCTATCGCTGTTCCATAATACAAGCTATTGGGCGTTGCTACTGTATTCAAGACTTGAAAATTATACAAACGGGCATCTGTCTGCACATAAAAATTTTGAAAATTAGTGTGGTGTAAGGAAGCTTGGAGCGTGGCATTATTGCTAAATTCATCATACAAGACCATGTCTTGTGTTATTATTTCATTTTGTTTCAATACGATATCGCCATCTATATCATAGTCTGTGTTGAGCATATTGAACTTAAATCTTCCATTGGCGATATGTACTTTTCCGCTTACTTCGGGCGCATCTAAGCGTCCTTTGATAAGGATTTTGCCCAACGCATTGCCGCCTACTTTGGAGACAAATTCGTCAGCAAAAGGCTCAAAAATCTCAAGGTCAGTGCGGTTAAATTTCATCTCAAGGTCGAGGGCTTTGTCGGGTTTATTGGGGTAATAACTACCCATGAGGCTCAATATATACCTGTTTTTGCGGAATCCTGTGAGGTCAATCGCCAATCTTTCGCGGTCATCTATCCATTTTATTTTGCCATCGACATCACCGATAAGCATTTGTTTATACATTAGATTTTCCACTGCGAGTTCGCCTTGTATATCGGGTTTGTGGAACAAGTTTGCTATTGTAAAATTGCCGTTCAATGAGCCATTGATGTCTGTTTTGAATACTTGCGCAAAACTACCCAAATCTATTTGTTTGAGTGTTATTTCAAGCGGTGTGTGTATAGAATCGCTTATAGTGCCTTGTATGCCTATTTGTGAATTAACCGTGCGTTTATTGCTCAATATAAAACGGTCAAAAACCACACCCAATGGATTCATATTAATCTCATTGTCTTTGTCAAAATTCCAATGGTCATTGTAGAACTGCAAATTGCTTGGATTATTAAAATTGATAATCGTTGTATCGTCTTGTAAGTGCAACATGCCAAACAATTTAGCACGATTTGGACTGTCTGTTTGGTGTATTTTGGTTTCAAATTCAATACCGCGTTTATCCCAAGTCGCATCAATAGACGTACTGTCAAAATCCATTGTGCCCAAGTGTTGGCTCGTACTTGTAAGGATAAGATTCGCAAGGACTTCGCTGTTTTGGGCTAATTTGGAAGAAGTAAGATCCACATTTAAGCCATATATTTTGTTTTTACCATAAAAAACAGAGTCAATAGGGCTTGTAGTAGAAAGATTTAGACGCGAGGTGCGTTGTTGTATAAATTCGCCTTGTATGGACGAATTTTTGGCAATAACGAGCTTATTATCAAAAAAAGCAAGGAGCGGGTTTATATCATTCAGGATTACATTAAATTCAAGATTGTAATCACGCCTTGCAAGTTTTTCTTTTTTCTTATAATACGCTTCTATTTTTGATTTTTTATTTTGCAAACTTAGCCAATACTCCTGCGCGAGGGTAGGCAAGTCATGCATTACATCAGACAGGTAAAATTTGCCAGCTATATCCAAGTTTATATAATCAGCATTGATGACGAACAATCTTTCGCCATCTGGGTTCTTACTGGTCAGCAAGTCAAAATAGGCAGTGTGTAGCTTCTCACCCAAATATTCTAAATCTATGTTTTTGAGCGAAGCCGAACCCGATAAACTATCAATATGCAAACCATACAAATCCATTTCCATATTGCCTTTCAGCGTGGTTTTGGTAGGCAAGAAATTCAATGCTTGTAAATCAATATTGCGAACGTCCGATTTTAATAAAAAACGCCCAGGCGGAAATCCTTTTTCCTTGCGTGCAGGATTAAAATCGATGGTGCCATTCAAATCAAAATCAAAATTGGGGTCTTTTGAGATACAAATACCTTCAAAAAGTTGACGCCCGATATTGCCTTTTATCTCAATATCTTGATAACGATAATCATTAAAATCTGCAAATTTTATTTTGGTATCCAATTTCAGATGGGCGGTTTCTTGTGTGAATCCTGTGCCTTCTACTTCACCATCTATAGACACATTCTTCAAATCCTCTAAACCCAACAACTTCCCTATTTGAAGGTCAGGCGTAGTAAGTTTGACTTTGTAGTAAGGGGCGCGTTTGCCATCACCTATCGCGAGGCGCATTTGTGTTTCAAATTCACCAAGAGCTGTTTGAAAACTACCACCTGCCTCAAAGTCGCTGACATAACCTTTGTATAGCCCTTTAAAGATAGCTACTTCGCCCAATTTTTCTAAAATATCGTTCGCATCTTGTTGGTTCACGTATTGCAACAAATCGCGCGAAACCAATTTCGCCTCTTGAAAGTCAAGATTCATGTATGTGCTGTCTATCGCAGGCAAGCCGCGCAAAGATGCATTGCCTTGCCATGTTGAACCTTTTCCCCAACCTAGATGCAAGTTTTTCAATGAAAAGTGGTTTATCGCACCTTCAAAAAGCCCTTTTATTTGCCAAACATCTTTGTATTTTTTGAGTGTAGGCGCAAATATAGTCAAGTCGCGTGTATCCAACACAGTGCTATCCAAATCCGCTACAATCGTTACCTTTTCTACAAAATCGCTCAAATCTCCTTGAGAGGCGAAACGCATAGTTAAGTTTTTGCGCAAAACAGAATTGCCAAAAGCGAGGTGCAGATTGCCAAAATCCATGGTCTTGCGTGTCAGGCGGTATCGTGTTGTAAAGTCCTTTATTTCCAACTGCGTTTTATGCTCTGTAGCACGCAAGCCTTTCAGTTGCATCTCTATCGTATCTGCGACAGACCGAAAATTGTTCAAGGTAACATGGATATGGTCAAGCCCAAAATGGCTATAATCCATTCCTTCATCTGTTGAATACGGCTTCTTGTTGTCGTGGTAACTAAAAAAAACATCTTCCAAGCGTGCTTTTTTTATAGCAAAAATAGAAGGCGTAGTATCTTTGCGTGGCTCTTTGCGCTCAGTTAGTTTTCCAATCCGTTCTATGAACTCGGTTATGTTCAAGATTTGTGTTTTTTTATCCACAATGAGATTGATAGCACCGCGTTTTAGCAACACCTCTTTCAATAAAATGTCGCCTTTATTGAATGCTGTGCGATAGTCAAAATCCACTTTTAGTTGTTCAACGGCTATCATTGTTTTGCCTTGCCTGTCTATGATCTGTACATCATCAAGTGTGAGTTGTCCATAGATTAAATTAAGGTGTAAGCGCCTTGCCTGCACTTTGAAGTCAAGCTTGGCTGAGAGCCAATCTAAAGCATAACTTGCTACAAATGTTTGCGGATACGAAAATTGTAGTAAAAACACCAAAAACAAGGGAATGCCTATCAAAACACCCAGAGAACGCCCTATACGCCTGCGCCACTTGCCTTTTCGTGGCTTGCGTGGAATAGGGACAGCGGTTTCTACAGGCGTAATATTCGGACCGAGTGCTTCCAATGGATTTTTTAAGTTGCAAAGATAACGATTTTTTAGGAAAGTGTATTGCCAAAAAGTTCGTATCTTTGCAAAAAAATATTTTTATGTTGGATACAAATTTTGAAATGATAGCTCAAACTATGTTTGGTCTGGAAGATGTTTTGGTGAAAGAACTTGAGGACTTAGGCGCGACATCTATAGAAAAACACAATCGCGCCGTTGGATTTACAGGCGATTTGGCTTTCATGTACAAAGCCAACCTCTGTTTGCGCACCGCATTGCGTATTTTAGTACCTATTCACTCCTTTGAAGTTACAGACGAGCAAGACTTGTATGATAAAATCAAAGCCATAAAATGGGAAATGTACATGGACGTAGAGGACACATTAGCCATCAACTGCTCCCTAAACTCCAACCTTTTTACACACTCTCAATTCTTAGAACAAAAAACCAAAGATGCTATCGTAGATAGGTTCAGAGAGCTATGTGGTGAACGCCCATCAGTAGAAATGGATAAGCCCACTTTGCGTATCAACTTATTTATTGGTAGGGAAAACTGCATTGTTTCATTGGATAGCTCTTGCGAATCTTTGCACAAAAGAAACTACCGCGATAAAATCAACCTCGCGCCTATCAACGAAGTATTAGCTGCAGGTATGGTATTGCTCACAGGCTGGGACAAAAAATGCAACTTCATAGATCCCATGTGTGGCTCAGGTACGCTCTTGATTGAGGCGGCTCTTATTGCCAAAAATATACCCGCAGGAAGCTACAGAACCTATTTCGGATTTGAAAACTGGAAGAATTTTGACCAAGATTTGTGGAACAGCATTTATGAACAAGCGATGGACAAAGTAAACGACAACGCGCCCCTCATCATGGGTTCAGACATATCAAAAAATGTGGCTCGAAAAGCTATCATTAACCTCAATGAAGCGAACCTTAAAGGCAGTATCAACATAGAAAATTACGCATTTGAAGACTTGCCTGCCCCTGACGGAACAGGCATCCTCATCATGAATCCACCTTACGGAGAACGCATGAACAAAGATGAAGATATAAATGCGGTTTACAAATCCATAGGCGACACCCTCAAAAAAAATTGGGCTGGATACGACGCTTGGGTAATCACTTCTAACTTTGAAGCCGCCAAATATATTCACCTCAATCCAAAACCCAAAATAAAACTTTTTAATGGTGCTTTAGAATGTCGATTCATGCGCTACGAACTCTACAGCGGAACACGCAGGAAAGACAAAACAGACACGCAAGCATCTGAGATTTAACTTCAAATTTTCGTAATTTTAATGCTCAATAAGATAGGTTTCAAACCCTACCTCATTGAGCATTAAAATTTGCCTTTCAATGATTGAACTTTTTTTATTTTATTTTATTTTGTTTTCTTTGCTTTAGGTTTAGTTTCTTTAATTTTAACCTCTTTAGTTTCGGCAACTGCTTTAGGTGCTTCTTCTGTTTCAGTTTTTTTTTTCATTTTGATTTTGCCTTTCCAAATCACAGTAGAAAGGGGAGGCAAGGTAGCCAAAACGGAATGTGTCCGCCCATGCGTTGCGACTGCTTCAGTCTGGAGCGTTTGTTGTGTTTTGTAACTGCTACCCCAAAAAGGGTCTGAGTCGCTGTTCAATAATTCAACCAGTTCCTCTACATCAGGCACACCAAATCGGTAGTTATCGCGGGGCATAGGTGTAAGATTGCAAGCCACTACAATTACCTCGTCTTCTTTGTGTCCTTTGCGGAGGTAGGTAAGTACTGAATTTTGATAGTCATTGTGTTCTATCCACTCAAAACCTGTAGCATCAAAGCCTTTTTCGTACAAGGCAGGTTCGGTTGTATAAAGTTTATTCAATGCCTTGACATAGTTCGAAACGCCCTTGTTAGGTGCTTTTTCGAGTGATTTCCAATCCAATTGATGGTCATGTTGCCACTCGCTGGTTTGCCCAAATTCACTTCCCATGAACAACAACTTGGTGCCAGGGTGTGTAAACATATAGCCGTACATAACCCTTAAGTTAGCGAAACGCTGCCAATCATCGCCTGGCATGCGGTCTATAAGCGGTCCTTTGCCATGCACTACTTCATCATGCGAAAGGGGAAGCATAAAGTTTTCAGAAAAAGCATACACAAGGCTGAACGAAAGCGTTCCATGGTGATAACGGCGGAAAAGCGGGTTTTCTTTAAAATACTTCAGCGTGTCGTTCATCCAGCCCATCATCCACTTCATACCAAAGCCCAAGCCACCAAGATAGACAGGGCGCGACACACCCGAAAAGGCAGTCGACTCTTCTGCTATAGTTTGGATACCTTCAAAGTTAGTATATATTGCCTCGTTCATTTCGCGTAGGAAAGAAATCGCTTCTAAGTTCTCGCGCCCACCATAAATGTTTGGTCGCCACTCGCCTTCTTTGCGTGAATAATCACGATAAAGCATCGAGGCGACTGCATCAACCCGCAACGCATCAGCATGGTACAAGTCGCACCAATACATAGCACTGCTGATAAGGAAAGAGCGAACTTCATTGCGTCCATAATTGAAAATAAAGCTTTTCCAATCGGGGTGAAAGCCCTCTTCCATGTTGTCATGCTCATACAAAGCTGTGCCATCAAAGGTGGAAAGACTAAACGCATCTGTAGGAAAGTGCGAAGGCACCCAATCCAAGATAACCCCAATGCCGTTCTCGTGCATTGTATCTACCAGTTGCATAAATTCCTGTGGCGTGCCGTAGCGGCTACTTGGCGCAAAATAGCCGGTAGATTGATAGCCCCATGAACCAAAAAATGGGTGTTCCATGACAGGCATAAACTCTACATGCGTAAAGCCCATCTCCTTCACATACGCCGTAAGGTCTTCGGCAAGCTCAGTATAATGCAAAGAGCGATAACCATCGGCTGTTTGGCGTTTCCACGAACCTATATGCACTTCATAGACCGAATACGGCTTGCTCAAGCCCATTTTATCGGCGCGGTTTTGAACCCATTTCTTGTCTTTCCAAGCATATTGATTGTTCCAAACTATAGACGCGGTTTCAGGAGCAACTTCACTAAAGAATGCAAAAGGGTCTGCTTTTTCAAGTACTTGCCCAAGATGGTTAGAGTGAATTTTGTACTTGTAAATTTCGCCCTGCCCAATATCAGCAATAAAGCCCTCCCAAATACCCGAACCCTCAAGGCGCGGATAAAGTTTGTGTTGCCCGTCTTGCCAATGATTAAAATTGCCAATCACGCTTACTTGATTGGCGTTAGGCGCCCAAACGGCGAAGTAAACGCCTTTTTTGCCCTCGAATTCCACGAGATGCGCACCTAATTTTTCATAAAGTTTGAAGTGCTTGCCTGCCTGAAACAAATAAATGTCAAACTCGCTAAACAAGCTGTGAGGGTGAACCATATTAAATATAAGGGTTTAAAGATTATTGCTTACTACTTACAAGCAAATATAGGAATATTTTACAAAGTATTGCGTTTTGTTTTTTTTTTCAACTATTTATGCCCGAAACCCCCCAAAGGTTTTTAACTTTGCGGGCTTGTTTATAGGCACACAAACGATTGCTTTTGTTTGTGTCTTCACAAACAATTTTATAAAAAAACATGATAGAACTTCCTTTGCATATAACGCCAACCGCTTGGGGAAAAATACAAGCCATACGCACCCAAAAGCAAATACCTCCTGCCTATGCACTCAGGCTGGGCATGCGCGGAAGTGGCTGCAGTGGGCAGTTTTTCTTGGGGTTTGATATACAAAAAGATGACGACCTGCTTTTTGAACTACAGGAAAGCAACATCATCATCAACAAAGCACAACTTTTATATTTTTACACCACGCGCCTCGAATGGATAGAAAATGAACAAGGGGGCGGACTAAAATTCATAGCATGAAAACAGACTTTTTGATAATAGGGCAGGGCATTGCAGGCACCTGTCTTGCCCATGCTCTGCTACAGCAAGGCGCAAAAGTAATCGTTATTGACTTGCCTACCGAGAACACATCTTCTGTCATTGCGGCAGGCATTTGCAACCCCATCACAGGCAAGCACCTTTCGCTTACGTGGGAAGCGGAGGCTATTTTTAGTATCCTCGCGCCTTTTTATCAAAGCATGGAAACGTTGTTGGAAAAACAGTTTTTTTATCCAATGCCATTCTATAGGCGATTCCCAAATATAGAAGCCCAGAACCAACATACTGCCCGCCTTGCCAACGAAAGTTTGGCTACCTTTGTGCAAGATGTACCCAAAGACACTTACAACGATTGGATAGATAGCCCATTGGGAGGCTGGCAAACGCGCTTTTCGGGCTATGTGCAGGTAGGTGAGTTGTTAAAAACTTTCAGCGCGTATTTATCAAAAAACAATGCTTTTCGTGAAACACGCTTCGAGTACAACGCTTTACAAGTAAAACAAAACAGCATTGCTTACCACGATATAGAGGCAAAAAAAATCATCTTTTGCGAGGGTTTGCAGGCAAGGCAAAACCCATATTGGGCTGACTTGCCTTTCGCACCCAACAAAGGCGAATGGATAAAAATACGCCTACAAGAACCACACACTTGCCCTGCTATCTTAAAACAAGGCGTTTTCTTCCTGCCACTAGGCAAGGGCGTATATCAAGTAGGCGCGACGTATCAACAACAATTCACAGACACTGAACCCAGCGAGGCAGGCAAGGAGGAACTATTGATACAGCTACGTGCATGGCTGAAAGTCCCTTTTGAAGTCATTGAGCAAGGGGCAGGCGTACGCCCCGCAACACGCTCACGCAGACCTGTTATGGGACTGCATGAAACCCACTCCACACTCGGCATTTTGAACGGATTGGGTTCGAAAGGCGTTTCGCTCGCGCCTCTCTTAGCCACTGAATTTGCTAAAATACTATTGCTAACCACTTAAAAATGAATGTAATACAAAATGCGTGACACAATGATAGAGCGATAAGGCGAATAAGGGTCGCCATAACGCGGATTGAACAACGTCATTATAGCCAAACCTTGGTCGCCACTTCCAAACTCAAAGCGATAACCCACTCCAAACAAAGGCTGTACATACCACGTTTTATAAACTGTTTGTGCAGTGCGGTCAGTCGCTTTTGTGAGCAGATTGTTCATCTCTGCCCACGCAAAATAACTTTGATTGAAGTTAAACTGAGCAAATGCACCCACGCCTGTACTCCGCACTGAGCCATTCACACTACTCGAACCCAACGTGATATTGTTGTAGTTTTGGTAGCCATAACTTGTAGAAACACCTGCGTTGAACATTTCATGCAAACGATAACCGACATTCAAAGATGCATTAAAACCATTGATAGTGATGCCGTTAGTTGTTTGTAGCAAGGTAGGAAAAGCCATCGCATAAGCGATAAACTTCTTCTCAGTTGGTTCGCGAGGCGTTTTGGGCTGTACAACAGGCGGTGCTTTTTTAATACTATCTTTAGGCGTTTCGCGTTTTTCTTTGGGTACATATTGCCCAAAAACATCTATATTTGTTAGCAAAAAGAAGGTTGTAAACAAGACAACAATTTTCATAATTACAGTTTTTTTAAGGCTTGATAAACATCAGTAGTATTGATTTCTAACACATCTTCATGCTTTTCGCACAAAGCGAGTAGGTACGCATTTTGGGCATTGCCACGCTGTTGGGCTATCGAATAAGGGATTTCGGGGTGAAAAGTAACCATTGAATATTTGGAATGATAGTCGGGATATTGGGCTTCCAACAAACTTTCTAGTTGGCGCATACGCAGGAAAGCAGGGTGAGCTGTGCCATCACGCATTTCATAAAAATTCTCTACTGCCAGACTTGCTATTGCGTCTGTATCTGGTTTGCGTGCCTTGTCGAATGCCTCAAAAGTTTTTCCCCAGTCGCCTTCTGCTTCTTCAAGGTTAGCCATTAGCGCGACACAATCTTCGAAAGACGCATTCATGCCTTGCCCATAAAAGGGAACAATGGCATGTGCCGCATCACCTAAAAGCAAGAATTTGTCGCCATAATGCCAAGGAAAACAACGCACTGTACCCAACAAACCTACAGGATTATGTTGAAAGTCATGCACCAAATCAGGCATCAGGGCAAGCGTATCAGGAAATACTTGTTTGAAGAATGTGCTTACCTGTTCGGGCGTTTTCAGGGTGTCAAAGCTGTTTTCGCCATGCATAGGAAAGAACAAAGTACACGTAAAACTGCCGTCAAGATTAGGCAATCCGATGAGCATGTATGTTCCACGAGGCCATATATGCAAGGCGTTGCGCTCCATCTGGAACGCGCCTAAAGCATTGGCAGGAATGGTCAGTTCTTTGTAGCCGTGTGCAAGAAATTCTGTGCTTTGTTGAAATTCAGGCAATATTTCCATCGCCTGCCTGATGACAGAGCCTGCGCCATCTGTTCCAAAAGTATGGGCTGCTTCGGCTTCTACTGTTTCGCCTTGCGCTGTTTGGAAGTAGCTTTTGCCCTCCGCCAAATCCGCCTTTGTAAGCGTGTGGCTAAAATGAAGATGCACATTCGCAAAACTCTCTGCCAAATTCAGCAAAGCAATATTTAATCCACTGCGCGAAATAGAATTGATGTGTTCGCTTGCGTCTTTGCCGTACGGCACGTAGGTAAGTGCGCCTTGTATGGCATGCAACATGCGTCCTTGCATTGGGATAGCATATTGCAATACTTCTTCTGCTATCCCTGCCTGCTCAAGCGCGCCTATTCCACGACTCGAAAGCGCAAGATTGATAGACCGCCCCGCCTCGACTACTGTTTGGCGCATGTCGCCGCGCTTCTCATACACTTCTACAGTATATCCGCGCTTGGCAAGGTAAATAGCTAACAAAGAGCCTGTTAAGCCCGCACCTATGATGTTGATACTTGATGACATAAAGAGTGGATGGGTGAATGAGTGAGTGAATGAATGAATGAATGAATAACTGGACAGAGCTGTTAAGTTCTCGGTTTGGGCAGGCAAGTTGCTAAATATTTAGGTACTCTGACAAATTTTGTGTTGAACCACATAGAAACATATAGAACACAGCCCGAAACACCGTGTGCCATATCTTTCTATGTGGTTTATACCCTGCTCCACTAAAATTGTCGGAGCACCAATATTTAATCTAAAACGACGAAAACCATATCACCTGCTCCTTTCTCCAAATTTTTAGAAACACTTTCGCAAGAAGTCTAATTAAATTCCGTATTGTGCTACTAAATAAATGAAAGCTGTAATGCTTGCCGCGCCGAGTTGAAGTTCACGCATATTAACGGCTTCGAAGTTGTCTTTTGAAGTGTGGTGAAAATCAAAATAGCGGTTGCTATCGGGTTGCAATCCAGCTAAAATAGTACCCAAAGGGCGTAGGGTAGAAATATCAGCGCCGCCTCCGTTTTTTTGTAATTGTATGGCATATGGCACAAAGAGCGGTTGCCATTTCAATAATTTATCTACATTTTGAGCCTCGTCGCCTATGCCAATGCTACGCGGCGAAAATCCACCTGCGTCCGTTTCGAGGGCGAGAATATGTTTCTCTTTTAATCTTTCGGCTTCTTCTGCGTATTTTTGACCGCCGCGCAAACCATTTTCCTCGTTCATAAACATGACAATTCGGATAGTGCGTTTTGGTTTGATATTTAATTGTTTGAACAATCGGGCAACTTCTATAGACTGCACACAGCCTGCCCCGTCATCGTGTGCGCCTTCTCCTAAGTCCCATGAGTCGAGATGTCCACCTACTGAGATGATTTCTTCAGGTTTTTCGCTTCCTTTTATTTCCCCTATCACATTGTAAGAGGTGGTGTCGGGGAGTGTTTGGCAATGCGTTTCGAAATATATTTGCATTTCGGGTTCTATTTTCAGTGCATTGCTGAGGGCTTCCGCGTCTATGGTAGCAAGGGCAATGGCGGGTATTTTTGGAATATTGAGTGCATATCTCAAACTTCCTGTATGTGGGAACTCGTCTATGTTGGTGGTAAGTGAGCGGACTATCACGCCTATCGCGCCGTATTTTGCGGCTTCTGACGCGCCTGCTCTGCGCCCTGCGCTTGCCAAACCATACGCGGTAAATGGATTTGGATAGTGGTTTTCCATGGGCATATTGAAGAAGACGAGCTTGCCTGCCAGCTTTTCTCTGCCGAGTGTTTCGAGTTCTTCCATTTTTTTTACTTCTATTACTTGTCCTTCTATGCCTTTTTCGCCTGTGCCTACTGCATTGCCCAATGCACAAATACGCAAAGGGAGCGCGCTGTAGCGTTTTGAATGGGTAACGAAAGCCTTTTCTTGCCTGCCCCGTATCCAATGCGGTACTTTTAACTCCTGTAGATATACGCGGTCGAGTCCCAATGTGTCCATAATTTGGCGTGTGAACGCTACTGCAGCGGCGGCTTCGGGTGAGCCTGCGAGCCTGCCGCCTATTTTTTTGCAAAGATATTCAAGCCATTCATAGCCTTTTGGTTGTGTGAGGGCAGTTTCATAAATTTGCCTTATGGTAGCTGAGTCGCTTCTTTGTGCATAGGTACAGTTTGCACAGCTCCAAAAAAGCAATAAAAAAAATATTAAACGGTTCATGGAAATAGGTTTTTCAAAGTGCAATAATAGCGAAAAAACGTGTAGGTATGTATTTGAATTTGATTTTTAACGTGGACTTCTTGCAAAAGTGTTTTTTAAGACCTTACACCTCGCCGTTTCTCCAATTTTGAGAGAGAAAAAGGACTTTCACAAGAAGTCTTTTGTTAAAAAACGTCTTTTTACAGCTTTAAATGTTACTTTTGCACATTCCCAAGATATGAAAACATCTACTGTTTCGCCTCATGTGCAGGTGATGAATACCGTTTTTGATATGAAGCCTTTGCCACGCAAGAGGCGGATATGGCTTTACTTACCTCCCGATTATGCACATTCAGGGCGGGCCTACCCTGTTATTTATATGCAAGATGGGCAAAACCTGTTTGACAATGCGACTGCCTTTGCAGGCGAGTGGGGAATAGATAAATATATGGCGACCTTGCCTGATGACCAAAACGCTATCATAGTCGGTATAGAGAATGGAAGCGAGCATCGCCTTGCCGAATATACACCCATTCAGCACCCTAAACATGGAGGCGGCGAGGCAAAGGCTTATTTGGATTTTGTAGCGCATAACCTAAAACCGCACATGGATAGCCATTATCGGACTTTGCCAGAACGCGAAAATACATGCCTTTGGGGAAGCTCATTGGGCGGTATCTTGGCGTTTTGGGGGGCAATAACACACCCGCATGTGTTTGGAAAAATAGGCGCATTCTCGCCTGCCTTTTGGATCGTACCCGACTGGACTTTCCACATCGAAACGGCGCATCATCAGCCACAACCGCGCATACACATAGTTGGAGGTACGCGCGAAAGCAAGTACATGGTGGCGCATTGTAAAGAAGCCACGAAAATTTTGCGCAAGAAAGGCTTTTCACGCAAAAATCTAAAACTCACTATCATACCCGAAGCAACCCATAGCGAATATTTTTGGGGAACGCAGTTTCCCAACGCCTATCAATTCTTGATGCTCTCATGAACAACCCTCTAAATTTTATACAAGGCGAAACATTGTTGGTCGATAAACCCATGCAATGGACTTCTTTTGATGTAGTAAACAAACTGCGTTATGCTATTTCTAAATCGGCTGGGCAACGCCTGAAAGTAGGGCATGCAGGTACGCTTGACCCCCTCGCGACAGGGCTGCTTATCATCTGTTCGGGAAAACTCACCAAACAAATAGACAGCATACAAGCACAAGAAAAAGAATATACAGGGACTTTTAAATTAGGAGAAACTACGCCCTCTTATGATGCTGAAACGGTAGTCGACGCGGTATTTCCAACTGAACATATTACGGCCGAAAATATACACCTTGCGGCTACAGCCTTCGTAGGCAAGATTGCCCAAATCCCGCCTATGTTTTCGGCTATCAAAATAGACGGCAAAACGCTTTATCAACAAGCGCGTAGAGGGCTAATCGTAGAACGCGAACCGCGTGCAGTGGAAATCAAAGTATTCGAAATCACGGAGATAGCCATGCCTTTTGTAACGTTTCGAGTAGTGTGTAGCAAAGGCACATACATGCGAAGCCTCGTGCATGATATGGGGCAAGCCTTGCAATCAGGTGCGCACCTTGCCTCCCTACGCCGAACCAGAAGCGGCGATTTTAAGATTGAAGATGCCAAAAGTGTAGAAGAATGGATAGCGATTATCAAAAATAAATAGCCGTTCTTATAACTATGGAGATCGAAAATTATTAGTACTCCGACAATTTTGGTGGGGCAAGGCATAAACCACATAGAAAGATATGGCACACAGTGTTTCGGGCTATGTTCTCTATGTTTCTATGTGGTTCAACACAAAATTTGTCAGAGTACCAAATTATTTTTATTGAACATTGGAGAAAAAAAGCCCTGCATTGGAGAAAAAAAGCCCTGCATTGGAGAAAAAAAGCCCTACATTGGAGAAAATAACTCCAACGTTGGAGAAAATAACTCAAACGTTGGAGAAAATAACTCCAACGTTGGAGAAAATAACTCCAACGTTGGAGAAAATAACTCCAACGTTGGAGAAAATAACTCAAACGTTTGAGAAAATAACTCAAACGTTGGAGAAAATAACTCAAAATTCATATTTGTCATCTTTGATGTCTATGCTAAACAAGGCATTTATGAGGTGTCCATATCAAACACGGCATTTTTTTTAATATTCACCTTGATTGTTTTGCATAAAGCAATTATATTTGTATAAATTCTTTTTAGATTGTCATGCAATATTACCAAGACGAGCTTCCAACGCTTCTAACACAATACAACACAGATGCCCAAAATGGCATCACCGAGCAAGAAGCGGCTATACGCCTACAAAAAAACGGCGCGAACAAAATCCAAACAACCAACAAACGCAGTGCTTTCAAGATGTTTTTGGAACAGTTGAGCAACATGCTGGTGTTGCTTTTGATAGGTGCAGCTATTTTGGCACTTATCTTAGGTTCTTATCAAGATGCCATTATATTGCTTTTGGTAGTTGGGTTTAATGCTATGATAGGCTTTTATCAGGATTGGAAAAGTGAGCATATTTTAGCTTCGCTCAAAGATTTGATTATACAACGTTGCCTTGTCATTCGGGCAGGAGTAAAAATTGAAGTCCCGTCTGATGAATTGGTAGTAGGCGATGTCGTTTATTTGAATGAAGGCGATGGCGTACCTGCCGATATACGGCTGCTGTCTTCAACCAGCTTTCAAACCAACGACTTTATCCTCACTGGAGAGTCAATGCCTTGTGAAAAAAGCCACACAGATGTAGTAGAGAAGGAGAATGTTGGTTTGAGTGAGCAGACAAACTGTACCTTTATGGGGACGACTGTAGCTAAAGGCGAGGCGATAGGGCTGGTTATTGCTACAGGTATGGATACCCAAATAGGCAAGATTGCCAAAAGCTCTGATGAAATAGATGCCTCCAAAACGCCTTTGCAACGCGAGATAGACGGAGTAGCCAAGCAAATCACCTACGTTACTATAGTCTTAGCAGTTTTATTGTTCTTGGGCAGGTGGTTAAGTGACGAGTCCTTGCGTGGCGCATTGTTGTTCGCTATAAGTGTCGCGGCGGCTATGGTACCAGAAGGCTTGCCTGCCCAAATATCTGTTTCGTTGGCGTTGGGCGTTGGAAGGCTGGCAAGGAAAAAAGCTGTGGTCAAAAAAATGTCGGCAGTGGAGGCATTAGGTGCGGCTACCGTCATCGCTTCGGATAAAACTGGCACGATAACCAAAAACGAGATGAGCATTATCCATGCACATTTCAATGGCAAAGATTTTAATATAGTTGGGACAGGTTATGAACCCAAAGGAGAGATTTTGGATAGCACAGGAAAAGCTGTAAACAAAGACAACTTAGGCGAGGAGAAGGTGTTTTTCCTCACAGGCTTTTTGGCTTCGACAGGCAAGGTAAACGCGCCCGATAAATTTCACCCGAATTGGTATGCTGTAGGCGACCCGACCGAATGTGCCTTCAGTACGCTTGCCATGAAAGCAGGCTATGACTTAACCGCCATCGAGCTTGCCTACCCAAGACTGCAATTATTCCCCTTTGACTCTTTCCGCAAACGTGTCAGCATAGTGCGCACACATAACGGCAAACAAATAGCGTGTATCAAAGGCTCTATTGAGTCTTTATTGGAAATAGCAGATAAAATAATAGCACATGGCGAGCCACGAGATTTTTACCCTGATGAGAAAGAAACGCTCTTAAACGAAGCTACTTATTTCGCTTCGCAAGCCAAACGGATTATCGCTATTGGTTACAAAGATTTGAACTTGCCTGCCACAACACAAGAAGAAGTGGAAAGTCATATCACTTTTGCAGGCTTTGCGACTATGATAGACCCGCCACGCGAGGAGGCAAAGGATGCTATCCAAGCCGCGTATAAGGCTGGTTTGAAAGTATTTATGATAACAGGCGACAACGAAATTACTGCCAAAGCGGTAGGCGAGCTGGTCGGCATACAAGTGAAGGAGGTTATCAATGAAAAGAGCCTAAAAGCTATGAGTGATGCCGAACTGAAAACGCATTTTAACCAATCGTCAATTATTTTTTCAAGGGTTTCGCCTACCGAAAAGCTGCGCATCGTGTCTTTGTTAAAAGAAGCAGGCGAAACTGTAGCCGTGACAGGTGACGGCGTGAACGATGTCTTGAGTTTGAAGAAAGCCGATATCGGTGTTTCGATGGGCAAAAGCAGCAGCAAAGTTGCACAAGAAGCCTCCAGCATGGTGTTGTTGAATGATAGCTTTTTTACTATAGTGGAAGCTATCAAAGAAGGGCGCACCATTTACAATAACCTGAAAAAGATGGTTTTAGCGAACCTGATAGCCAATTTAGCCGAGTTGTTGTGTGTCCTGATTGGCTTCTTTGGGGCATTTTATGGCTACCCGCTTGTTGTAATTCCTATCCATATCTTGTTGATTGATTTGATAGGCAATATGTTGCCCCTCATTATGATTTCTTTTGATGCACCTGAAAACAATACCATGCAAGAGCCGCCACGCAAGCAAGGCGAAATGTTAAACGTTCAAAGTTTTATCACCATTTTGTATGCGGGTATCTTGAAAGGGTTGATTTCATTTGCTGTTTTTTACCAATCTTACCAACTGCATGCAGGCGCGGAAGACAAAGCTTACACTGCCGCGACTGCGACTATGGCTTCTATTGTCGTTTGCCAATACGTGAACGTGTTGTCTATCCGTACCAAACGGAGCATTTTCACAAGCTATTTATTCAGCAATCTGTATCTATTTATTGGTTTTGGTTTGTCGTTGTTGTTCTTGCTTGTTGTTATGTATGTGCCTGTTATGCAGTTGTATTTGAATACGCGCCCACTGAATTTATTGGATTGGTGCTATATTGGTATTGGTGCATTGTTTTATTTGGCATTGTTGGAAACTATCAAATGGGCAAAAATAAAATAGTAAGCTGAGAAACTTTTTGTAGAAACTTTTTTTAACTTTGCATTGCTATCTATTATTTAACTATACCAAAAATATGTCCACCATTTACGCGCTCATAGTCGGCATCAATGACTATCAAAATGTAGGCAAGCTCAACGGTTGTGTAGCTGATGCTGATGCTGTAGAAGGCTTTTTATTGCGCAAATACGGCGAAGAAAAAGTCAAAATAGTAAAACTGCTCAATGCTCAAGCAACTCGCCAAAACATTATAGACGCTTTTACAAACCATTTGGGGCAAGCAGGCGATGACGACACTGCCTACTTTCATTATAGCGGACACGGTTCGCGTGAAGATGCGCCAGAGGAATTTTGGGCTTTTTTTCCAGAAAAGAAAAACGAAACCATTGTTTGTTATGATAGCCGCGATGCAGGCGGCTATGATTTGGCAGACAAGGAATTGGCGGTGTTGATTCAGCGCGTAGCCAAAAAAGATAGGCATCCGCATATTGTAGTAAGTTTGGACTCTTGCCACTCAGGAGGAGCTTCTCGTGATGACCAAGCAGGCAAGAAACGCCAAACCTCTCATGGCGGCAATAAACGCAGTTTGGACACATATATTGAGGGCTATTATAAAAATCAAGTAGACACAGTAGGCAAGATAACCGTACCCAATCCTTGCCACATCGCCCTTTCCGCCTGCGCCTCGCACGAAGTAGCATGGGAGGGAACAGACCACAGAGGCGTATTTACCAAAACTTTGTTAGAGGTATTGGAAAGCGAAGGTATCGACAAAAGCTACGGCAAAATATTTGAAAAAGCCCAAATCAAAATCCGCCAGTCGGCAGGCAAGCAAACCCCACAAGTAGATGCCTACCAATGCGAAAGTATTTGGAGTGAATGGCTCACAGGCAAAGAATTAGAAAACACAGAAGAAAGCTACGAGGTACATTTTGATGCCCAAACCAACACTTGGCGCATCAAGGCAGGCGCATTACAAGGCATTATGCTTGCCAAAGGTAAGCAAAAAATGACACTCAATATACATCAGGCTGATTTTTCTGCCAAAATAGGACAGGCTACAGTAGATAAAATATTGCTCGAAACTGCTATCCTTTCTGAAACTCCCCAAACCTTAGAGCAACATGAAACTTACAAGGCTACACTATCGACACTCAAAAATCTTTCAATAGGTTTATACAGCAACCTGAGTGCGGAGGAAAATGAGGCTGCCATTCCTGTTGGGCATTATCAAATGATGGATAAACCCGAACTTGCCGATTATCAGCTTGAGAAAGAAGGCTATTTCATCAATATAATACACCGCGCTACCAATAAAATCATAGAGCGAGAAAATGCTGATCAAACAGCTAATCTCCGTAAAGTATTGCTTAAAATAGCCCGATGGGAAAATGCACGTAACTTGGTGAACGAACAAACGACGCTCAAAGTTGAAAAATTTGAAATAATGCTAAAAGTAGATGAAAATAAAAATGGGAACTTCCAAAATGTTTCGCTTCCCGAAAATAATGAAGCTATTTTTAAAATTGATTATGACACTATTACGAAAAAAGCATCTTATTTGCCTTACAAAATTTTAGTAACTAATCAAGAAACACGCGATTTGCATATGACATTGGTAGCCATTTCGCCTTTGTATGGCATCATAAAGTTAGCACAAGTTATGATACCTAAAAACACCGAAAAATTTGAACTTGACCTAGGCACAAAAGGAAATATGGCTTTTTTCAAAGGTCAAGAAGATGATTTAGCTATGAATATGCGTCTAAAATTTGTAGTTAGCACACAAAATATAAACATAGACCTTATTCAACAAGAAAATTTCAGTCTTAATATCAATAAAAGTCAAACAAGAAATGAAACGGCTAAATTTGTAGATGATGAAGAACTTAGATTAACGACTGATTTTGTAACATCTGACGATTGGTTTACCAAAGACCTTGATATTTCTTTGTTACGGGTAAGCAATCAATTATCGCAAGACAAAAATGTTGATTTGGGTGGAATAGAAATATTGGCACATGAAAGCATTACAGCTTCAGTGGGAATAGGCAATGTAGAAAGCAATACACGCGGTTTGCAGGACACCTCGGCAGGCGTTTGGAAAAATTGGCTGCAAGGGCAGGCAAGTATGCTTGCTGTAGGCAATCCAAATACACGCAATGCAGGCGGACAAGAAATCATTACGCTTTCCAATATCAGTGGGACAATAAGCGCGGAAAATCCACTCAAAATCAAACTCAAGCAAGATTTAGCAGCAGGCGAGTTTATCATGCCGTTTGCCTTAGATGGCGACATGCTCGTGCCTATTGGTTTTTCTAACATTGAAAATCCGAATATTGTAGAAATAGAAGATTTACCACAAAGTGATACAGATACCCAAAGTCGGAGTCTTGGGCGCGCTTTGAAGTTCTGTTTGTATAAACTAAGCTCGAAAGTTTTGGGCATAGATGACAATGCGTTTTTCCAACTGCGCGGGGTCGTTTATACGGAAGGGCAAGAACCACAATACAAAAGCGACTTGCCTGCCATAACCGAACAAGTCCAAAAGTCAAATAAAATCTTATTGCTTGTGCATGGCATCATAGGCAGTACTTCAGATATGGCGGCGTTTGCTAAGACTTTAGTGGACAACAAAACGTATGATTTAATCCTCGCCTTCGATTATGAAAATCTAAACACGCCTATTGAAAGTATCGCGTATGAACTCAAAACCCGTTTGGAGGCTGTAGGTATATCGGCAGGCAAGAAAATAGACATTCTGGCACACTCTATGGGCGGTTTAGTTTCGCGTTGGTTCATAGAGCATCGCCAAGGCAGTCAAATGGTGAATCGTTTAATCATGTGCGGCACGCCAAACGGCGGTTCAAACTTTGGTAAAATAGAATATATCCGCAAAATAGCTTCTATTGCCGCACTTTTAGGCGCGAACTTATTAACTCCTTTCAGCGCGATAAGCTGGGCAGTTAATATTTTCAAAGGCATCAAAGCCACGACAGGCACATCTCAAATAGTCCTTAAAACTTTAGCCCAAATGGATAAAAACTCCGACTTTTTGCGCGACCTTAACCAAGAAGGCAAAGCAAGCGGCATACCATATCACATCTTAGCAGGCAACGTACAAGACTATGCACCCACAGACCAAGGCTTTTGGAACAAAATCAAAAACAAAATACTGGGAGGCGTTGGTAATCTTGTAAATTGGGGTGACGCCAACGACATAGCCGTCTTGACGGAAGACATCAAAAAAGCAGGTAAGAATACTGCAGTACAAACATTTGACATTCCTTGCCATCACCTCAATTACTTCACACAAGAAGACAGCGTGCAGAAGTTAGTCGAGATATTGCAAAAATAAGCTTGAACGAATATTTAAAGCTTCGGCGAAGTGGAAAAACTTCGCCGAAGCTCTATCAATCATCTTTTGACACCTGAAAAACAGCGCACATATAGCCATCTTCAGGTGTCGAAAAATGCTGAAAACAAAAATGTGCATCCATTATTTATACTCGACAGCATTTTTCGCACACCTGAAAAGGCAAAAAAGCCCTTTCCGCCTTTTGAGTAGGTTTCAGCTCGGCATAGTTTTGCTTCGCAAAACGCAAGGCACAAACTTGCCCCATACTCAGTTCCAAGTTTAGCGAAGCGTAACTTGAAACAGTTTTTAGTTATTCGGCAAACTTG
>Ga0163144_10009775_pt1 | contig 20549 bp, 36 predicted proteins | sample OliLak19BULKMAT1_FD_123175 | JGI IMG/M metagenome (GOLD analysis project Ga0163144, IMG submission 123175) | Freshwater microbial mat bacterial communities from Lake Vanda, McMurdo Dry Valleys, Antarctica - Oligotrophic Lake LV.19.BULKMAT1 | ecosystem: Environmental > Aquatic > Freshwater >... | reverse complement strand
TTCCCGACCGCGTCGCGTGTTGCGTCTCCAGTCGGGGCTGCGCCCCTCCCTCCGACGCAACACGCGAACTAAACAAGAACCGATTCTCTCACAGACACTGGTACTGAAATCGGGAGGGGGTCAATCGGCAAGTTGTTCGATCAATTCCCGCACACGAAGTTCCCCGCATTCATGGAGGACTTCGAGAAATGGGAGCATTAATTCTTCAAAGGTTGGGATCGGCACCGTCTTGCCTATTGTTCCACTTGTTTGTGGTCGGAGCTTCTTGGTCTACCAGCCGTTAAGCGAAGCAACCCTGCGAGAAATAGCTTCCGTCTTCCCGGCAACTGCACACGCAATCACCTGAAGATGACCACCTCGGTGGGCGATCGCCTTTTCTTGTTCAGGAGATGGAGCAAATGCGGTCATTGGCGAGTCTCAGGGAATCTCGTTAGTGTACCAGTCAAAAGTGGGGGCTACAAATTGCCGCACGAAGGCGACTTGATGACTCTTTGTTGACGGCATCTAGGAAACGAATTCCGACTCGATATCCGGTCACCTTGGACTTCCCGTGTCCAACCTGCCAGTTGGTTCGAACGAGAATTCAGCGATAGAATGAATTGCACAAGAAGGAGGCCCAGATTATGCCCAAGCTCATCATCACTGTCGCTGTTCTCGCCTGCCTGATCGGCTCACTCCAAGCAGCCGACAAAGCCAAGAGCCCCAATCAAATTCTTGGCGGCAAAGCAGCAGCGAGCAGCGGTCCGGGCAATTACTACAACGGCACTGGCTCTTATGCAGGACGGACCAGCAACAATGGACGCAGCACCAGCATCTACAACGGGCAAGGAGGCCTGGACGGTCGAATCGACCGCTCAAAGAACAACGCCACCATCTACAACGGCAACGGCAGCTACGCCGGACGTGCAAGTACATCAGGCAACGGCACGTCCTTCTACGATTCGCACGGCTCGTATTCGGGACGCAGTTCTTCGTCGGGGAACACGACCCAGTTCTACGACGGGCAGGGAAGGTTTTCGGGGAGGGCAGTCACCTCGGGCAGCACGACGAACTTCTACGATTCGTCGGGGAGAATGGTGGGGCGGAAGTCGAAGTGATGCCGCTCAAAAACTTGTTGCTTTCGGCAGCTTCTCGACCGACACGATCTTGACCTTTGACGGGTCAATGACGATCTCCTTCTCCTTGCGACGGGAGAAGTAGGCAATCACATCGGACTTCTTAGCCTTGCCTGTTGCAATCTTCGAAACGGCAAATCCAAGCCGCTCCATTCGCTTTGCAAACCACATTGCCTTCTTTTTGTCCAGGGTCCAACTCCAGCCTTGCACCCGCATTGATTGAGAACCTCGGAAGATGGTCAGCCGGTTGGGGAGGCTTGAAAAGTAGCGACGCTCGTAAGCAGACATCAACTGCTGGCGGTGCGGGCGATCTGATTTAAAGAGCCTCGCCAACTGCCGCTTGCGCTGCCAAATGTTCTCGGTGTAGATGTAGAGTTCACCAAGGCTTTTCCAATAGACGGCATCAGTAAGTTTCTTGGAGAGTTTCGCAAAGACGGCGACTCGAAATGGTGGTTCGTGAAGTAGCACGTAGTCCAGCCAACGTTCCTCAGCCAGGGCTTTCTCCGCTGCCTCTTCTGCGGTCTGAAGGAGATGATTGATCCATGCCGCACCCTCCATCTTGACGCCGACCATGTGAAGCAGGGGATGTTGCAAAACCAGACCATCTGATGCCTCAGCAGAGTGATCCAAATACTCCCACAGGTCCCAGCGTAGCGGCTCTCGCTTCCGCATGAGCTTCAGCATCAACCCGGTGGCTTCATGCACTTCGAAATTCATCGCTCACCGCCTGTGCGATTTGTCCCTATTGCATCACACTCGAAAGACTCTTCGATGCGTCAGCATCAGGGCGGCGACTCCAACTTCCAGTTTCGCAATTAGCATCGTGAATGTTCAGAGAAACCATCATAAATGGTGCTCGATGCCGATCAAGCACGTCTCCAAAAATCGAGCGAGGGTTTATGCGCTGCCGAAATCACACGGCTCATAGCCGGTGTGGTAGAATCAAATCCGAGGGCCTCGCAAATGAAGACCGGAACCTGGGAGTCAACCGAGGAACCGTTTATGGGCAAGCCTAAAGACATCACGCCCAACGTTATCCGGCACGACTTTGCGCCACAACAGTTTAGAGAGCAGATCGATGCGGTGCACCGACTCATCGGGCGTTATCTTGGACTGACACTCGAAGAATTCAAAATCGGCTTCATGCGTGATTCACGCTCAGGGGACGAGGTTGCGATCTGGTGCAGGATCGCAACGGTCTGGTACGACTACCACGATCATTTTCTGGGCGGCGTCCGTTTGCCTGACGACCAGGAAGAGAAACTCGTTGCCGCTCTGATTGCCATTGTTGCTGGCGAGAAGGACATTCACAGTCTGCCCGTGGCGGCAGCGGTTGGGGCAAGATTGTTGGCATGCTACGAGGGACGATAAGGATAGTTACACAACCATGCGAGAGGCGATCACAAACTGCCTTTGGATGGGCAATGCGATGGATGCCCGAAACATTTCGGCAGTCCTCGGGCTTGGAATCGTTGCCATTGTGGATTTGGCAATGGAAGAGCCACCGATTCATTGCCCCAGAGACATCGTGTATTGCCGAATTCCCCTCGTCGATGGGTCAGGGAATCGACCTGAAATAATCCGTGCCGCTGTTGACTTGACGGCTAGCTTCATCGATTCGAGGGTGCCGACGCTTGTCGCTTGCGGTGCTGGTATCAGCCGCTCACCGATCATCGTTGCTGCGGCGCTAGCAAAGGTGACGGGAAGATCGCTAGAGCAAGGGTTGGAGGAGATCACGCTTGGGGTAGCCCACGATGTCTCAACAAGTCTCTGGGCAGAGGTCAAAGCCGTGTGCGATCAATGGACGGATGACTGACGACAAGAATCCGTCCTTCCAATCGACATCGAGCCAAGCTGAAGCCCGATGCAGGAGAATACCCTCAGAGGCTGCCATCTGGCAGCAAAGCGCCTGTCACGCTCTTGACCGGCTGTTTGTCGTTCACTTGCGTTTTGCCATTTCCCATGCCACGCAATTCATTGTAAGTGAACGGCACGCCCTGGGCGCTGAAGATTTGATCGGGATATATCCTCGACCAAGCCATCCTCTTGGAACGGCGGTCCCGAACCTGAAGGACTTCGCCCTGTATTTCAATTTCGAGATTGATTTTCATGAACCAATTTGTTTCCGCCATTCGGCGTTCTAGTTTGAGCGGAGTTCCTTTGCCCAAGTCTTCAAGCATTTCTTGCACATCGGACCAAGTGACACGGCAACATCGTGGATCATTTTCGGAGCAAAGTCGTGCAATCGGAGTAGCTTCTCGATATCGGGAAAAGATTGACTTACGGCTCCAGCGTCCAATGCTAAACGGCATGTTTTGCACGGCTTCATAATCTCTCCCGCATGAAAAGGCGACGAATATCGAAGCTATTTACCAAGTGATTCGTAGGCTGCTCTTCGAATGGTCAAACGTGGCGGACCATCCCCGTTGGTCGCTCTAAGCTGACGTGAGTTCTTTGGACCAAGCCTTCAGACATTTCTCGCACATCGGACCAAGTGATAGGGCGACATCGGGAATCGTTTTGGGTGTGAAGCCGTGGAACTTCAAAAGCTTCTCCAGATTTGGAAACGATTGACTAGCTGCTTCGCCAATCACAAGCGAACGACAAGTCTTGCATATTTTCATAAACTCCCCTCTAGCTGAACAAAAAAGCCGCCCGAAGGCGGCTCGCACCGAACCGTTTCATTATATCAGCAACGGGGGGGGGCTTCTGTCAGATTCTTGATCTCCTGCCACATCGCTAATTCGCTTTGATCTCACTGGCCTTCAAAAACTAGCCCTCAAAAGTGGCGAAGCATCAAGTTTCCGCAGCGGAGGTCATTATCCCTGTCCAGTCGCCTTCCGCTGTTCGCCCGACAATATATATGTCGATTTCACCCTCTCCCACTTTGAAGACTCGTAGATCGGTCAAGTGGTCTTTGAGCAGGGTCAATAGTTGGCGGTATTTGCCGACCGTCTTTTTGGCTGCGTCGTCGTCCCAGTCATGATCTTGAATCAACTCGTGGAAAAACTCTCCCAAGCCGACGTTCTCGACCTGCATGCCCGACGATTGACCAATGAAGCTCAAAAGGTCGGAACTGGAGCGGATTGTGTCACGCTTATCCCAGTGGACGATCTCGAACGACGAGTTGGGGTCGCCCATGTAGAGCAAATCTTTGACCGCCGCTTTCAACTCTGGCAACAAATCCGTGGACATCGACTCGTCTCCTGGCGGTTCGTACCGAAGTCGCCAAATGAGGGTGAATCCGGTCTTGGCATAGTTTAGTTGTACATTACGAGGGCTGACTCACCCACAAGGAGCCAGCCCAAATGCCGACCCAATCCGATATCCAGCAGCAGATCACCAACCGCATTCTCGAAGGACTAAAGGCAGGATGCGTACCCTGGCGGAAAACGTGGCGACCCGACAAGAACTCGGGCAGCCCCGCCAACGCCATCTCAAAGCGCAACTACAGCGGCATCAACCCGATTCTGCTCGACCTCGTGGCGATGAGCCGAGGCTACACGAGCCGGTACTGGGCGACGTACCAGCAATGGGCCTCCCTCGGTGCTCAAGTTCAAAAGCGTCCCTCCGACGTTGAGCCCGGTCATTGGGGAACCCAGATCGTCTTCTACAAGCAGATTGAGAAGACCAAGATTGAAAACGGTGAAGAGAAGACCGACAGCTTCCCGGTTCTCCGCACCTTCACGGTCTTCAATATCGATCAAGTCGAAGGCGAATCGGTCGATCATTTTCGGGCCTCGACCGAAGCGGCACCCGAGCCAATCCAGCCTGACTTCGCCGCAGCACGAGAAGCCATCACCGCCACTGGGGCTGATATCCGATTTGGTGGCGACCAGGCCTTCTATGTTCGACCGAGTGGGGAATTTCCCCACCACACAGGTGGCGACTTCATTCAGATGCCGCACCCGGGGCAGTTCATCGCTCCGAACGAGTTCATTTCGACCAGTTTTCACGAACTCGTTCACTGGTCCGAGGTCCGACTCGGCTGGAAGGGCAGCTATGCGATGGGCGAACTGATTGCCGAGATCGGTGCCTGCTACGCCGCCGCTCAACTTGGCATCCCAGGTTCGACTGATTTAGAAAACCACACGGCCTACCTCGCCGGTTGGCTGAAAGCACTCGAAAGCGACCCCAAGGCGATTTTCAAAGCGGCCAGCCAAGCTTCAAAGGCGACGGAGTTCATCTTGAGCTTCAGCCGTACTGCTGAGCCACAACCCATTGAGTTGCAGGCGGTTTAGTGGCGCACGGTGTCGTGCCGAGCCCGACAAGATTACTTGTACATTGTTCGCTCGACGGAGCATCAAAACGGATGCCCGCCAAGCCAAAGATTTCAGGGGCTTGCAATCGAAGTGTCTAGATGTACATGTACAAGCGGTGAGAACTAAATGTCAGCGCAATTAGTGGTTCTGCTTGAAGTCGGTCAACAGGCGTGGCCTCGCTGGATGATAGTTCACCGTGGCACACGGCGGTATTGGTCGAACGGCAACTGGAAGAAGCGACGGCGAAACGGAGAGCTTTGGAGCAATCGGGCTGAAGCTGAAACCGCACTGCACCTTGCTCGCTCCGGCTCGGAGGCATAAGGACGAAATGATGAACGAGAACCGAAGCGTTGAGATCAACGACGTTGCCCCCACGAGCCTGAACCACATTGTCGGGCAGAGAAGCGTCGTCGAGCAGGTACGTGTTGGTCTCGACGCTGCTTTCGAGGATGGTCGCAGGATGGACAGCTCGCTGCTGGTAGGTCCACCGGGCGTTGGCAAATCGGCTTTAGCTCGGGTTATCGCCGCTGAGATGGCCACCGATTTCCACGAAGTGCTGGGTCAGTCGATTACCTCCCCAGGTGACTTGAATGCTTTCCTGCTCACGCCACGGGAAAAGGCGGTCTGCCATATCGATGAAGCTCACGAGATGCGGAAAGAGTTCCAGACGGCCCTTTATCTGGCAATCGACCAGCGAAAGCTCTTCATGAGCGGCGGGAAAAGTATCCAAAGTCTGCCCATTGCTGATTTCACCCTGCTTTTGAGCACGACGGACGAATACTGCCTATTGCAACCCCTTCGGGACCGGATGCGGCTCGTTTTGCGATTTGAGTTCTACAGCGACGACGAACTGACGACCGTCCTGAAGCATCGAGCGAAATGCCTGCGATGGGAAGTCGAAGAAACAGTATTGCCCCAGATCGCACGGCGATCCCGAGGAACGCCAAGGCTGGCCCTACGTCTGCTTCAAGCGTGCCACCGAGTGTCTCGTTCAATGGCCGAGACCAGCATTACGCAGGACCACCTTCAGCGAGCTTGTGAGCTGGAACAGATTGACGAGATGGGCCTAGGTCCAGTCGAGCAGAAGTATATCGGCATTCTCAGAGTCGGGCCGATTCGTCTGAATGTGATCGCCAGCACGTTGGGACTGCCCGCACGCACGGTTAGCCAAGTGACCGAGCCGTTCCTGATCAGGGCAGGCTTGGTAGTGAAGGACGACCAGGGGCGGCGGCAGCTAACAGGATCCGGTTTCGAACACGCAGGAAGGCCATGACTAAACAACAGCTCCTAATTGAGATTGCCAGAAAGCACCTCGGGCTCACAACGCTCGATGAACGGAAAAGCGACCAGCTTGATTTCCACACAGTTGCGGTCTGGTCCATCAAGGATGCCTTAGAAGCCGCCTTTGACGCCGGAAGTCGGTCAAACAACTGTCCAGAACAGGTCTAAAACACGTCCAAATTCAAACGAATTCGGGGTTCAAATGCATCAAACGGGTTTTGAGACGAAGGAAGCAGTTTCAGTGGCTGAAATGAGCCGAATGGTGGGCTTGAGCCGAGCGAGGTTTTACCAGCTTATCGGGTCCGCATTCCCGCACCCGGTCTACGACGTGGAGACAAGGCGTCCATTTTATGGCGAAGAGTTGCAGAGAATTTGTCTAGAAGTACGCCGACGCAACTGCGGGATCGACGGCAAGCCAATTCTCTTTTACGCCCGGCACGCTCCCAAGGCCGTGCCAAAGGGGCGAACGGCCGGCATTCGGAATCCGAACGTCGAACTGCTCGAAGGGCTAAAGGGGCTGGGTGTGGTTGCGTCCACCAAACAGGTCGAAGCAGCAATTATGTCGGTCTTTCCAAGGGGCATCAAACAAGTCGATCATGGCGAAATCGTTCGAGCAGTTTTCATCCACCTAAAGGCCAACGGGGCGTAGGTGTCAGTATTCACACGATAATCTCGCCAGATAAGTGGCATTATCTGGTGAGTTAGGCCAGAGAACCGTCAACATGATGTCTGCTTTACGTCCACAAGGCCGCCAGAATTCGCACGATAATGTTTTCGAGGGCCTGCATGTCGGAGCCGATGAGGCCTCTCTCGTGGCAGGCTATCTCGCTGGTCACGACTTCTCGCCGCACACCCGACGTGCCGTCAAGATCGACCTTCGCAAATTCGCCCGATGGTTCAGCGAGTCGAACCGAGAGCCGTTCACGGTGATCCGGGTCACGCTTCGGGATGTGACCGACTTCCGAAATCATCTGCACAGAGAAAAGCGGCAAGCGGTCGCCAGCGTCAATCGTGCCTTGGTGGTGATCCGGCGATTCTTCGATTGGCTAGTTCGCCAGGATCACGTTGAGGCAAACCCAGCGAAGCAAGTCAAGGAGCTTCGCAAGCAGCCGCTTGCTCCGAAAGGGTTGGAGCGTTCTGAAGTTCGACGCCTGCTGCGTGAGATTGAGTTGCGGCAGGACGTTCGAGCCAATGCAATCTTCAGTCTAATGCTCTACACGGGCTGTCGTGTCAGCGATTTAGTGAACCTTGAACTACCTGACCTGATGATGGGAGAGCGAACAGGGTCAGTTGTGTTCCGTCACGGCAAGGGCAATAAGCAGCGGACGGTGCCCCTGCCGCTTCTGGCTCGACGTGCAATGCAAAGCTATCTAGAGACTCGGCCCCAGATTAATTCGACAAGCGTGTTCGTCGGAGAACGTGGCCCGATAAGCGATTGTGGCGTGCGTGCTTTGTGTCGGAAATATTCGGCAATGGTGGGCGTTCGGCTGCATCCGCATATCTTCAGGCACACGATGGCAAAGCAGTTCTTGGCGGACAACGGCAATGATTTGGTATCGCTGGCGCAGATTCTAGGGCACGAGAATCTGCAAACGACGAGCCGGTACTCGCAGCGGAGTGGGGAGCAGTTGGGGGAGGCGGCCGAGAGGTTGAGTTATTGAGATTGTTAGCCAATGCTATCGAGGGCGCTCCAGAACTGGCCTCCAGCCCAAATCCAAAGTCAGTATTGTCGGACCTTGCAGTTCGGCAATGCTGTGTTGAGTCGTTGGACTCCGCTCGCCGTGATTTGCGTTTGATGCAGTCCAATCCTTGTCAGATTCGACATTCTGTGCAATCGATCTAGGCTGGCATCTGTGATTGGCATGTCCTCGAAAAAGAGGCCATCCAGATTCTTCAATTTGGCGAGAGCGGCGAGACCTTCATCTGTAATCTGGGTGTCATTCAGGACGAGAGTCTTCAAAGAAGCGAGCTTTCCAAAATGCTCAATCCAAGAGTCGTTGACGTGCTTTCCCGAACATCGCAGGAATTCGAGTTCTGGCAAGGCTTGCAAATAGTCAATGCTGGCTTTGGTCACATTGGTTGATCTCAGAGTCAGGCTCTGCAACTCCTTCGATTCCGCAATAGTTGCCACTCCCTTATCAGTGATCCGGTCTGAACGGACGCCAAGTAGTTGCAAATGGGGCAGACTGGAAATAAGTGCAAGTGATTCGTCTGTGACCTTTGGACCTTCGACGTTGACATGAACTATCTCGGCAAACACGTGCTCCCCGAATACTGCTCTTAACCACTTCGATCCCAGTGGGGAGGCACTTGTTGAGAGTCCGACGTTGAAGTTGCGTTGGTAGTCGTAATAAATATGCCCGTTCATGTCCTGAATCGCCGCCACGACGATCCGCCGATTTCGAACTCGGTTGACCGTCCAACCCAGCGGGATGGCGATAACGACCACTATTAGCATCAGGGCTCGCAAATTGAAGCGAGTCCAGCGACGGCGAAATGTGGGGGGCGAGTCGGCCATAGTTCTATTGTAACGGATTCCAAGGGCTGCCGTACTCACCCTCTTTCCTCCTCGGATATCGCCCCAAGTTTACTTGTACATTCCTCGGGCAACCAACCCCAAGGAGATGACGAGTGTCCGACGCCACCGAACCTTATCGCCGCCAACGTCTCGCTGAAATCAACGCCCAGCCCGGCAGCCGGGAAGCACTCGAAGCCCAGCACGGTCAATTTTGGACCACCGAAGAACTGAGCCGAGAATTTGAAGTGATCGGCTTCATGGCTCCGCTGGTGGTGGTGCGTCGAAAGATTGATGGAAAGAAAGGCAGCCTCGAATTCCAACACAATCCGCGGTTCTATTTCGGCTTCTCACCGCACGAATGCTGACGCCAGCACGCTGAATTGCAAGCCATTTAGCTGGGCAACGCTTTGCCGTACTCAAAGCCTACCGGATTCGTTGCATTGAGCGGTCACTAGAACGTACAGCAATCATTCATCGTCTTCTTCTTCATCCTCCTCGTCTTCATCATCGTCTTCGTCGTCCCCGTCTTCTTCATCATCTTCAGTTTCTTCGATGTCTGAATCGCCCTCTTCCTCGTCCTCATCTGCTTCGGGGCTCATCCCAAGAACTTCATTTGTAGCCCACTCGTCGAATATGCTTATTTTGATCGCCATACGTGAGTCTCGTCTATCTGTTTGAAATTGACTTGTGACTGCAAACCGTCAGGGTTGAGACCACAAGACTACCAGATGCCTCGCACCATCGCCATCGGCGACATCCACGGTTGCTCCCACGAACTTGCCTCGCTGCTATCGGCCATCGCCCCTCAACCCGACGACACGATCATCCCTCTGGGAGATTATGTTGATCGGGGACACGATTCTAAGGGCGTGCTCGATCTGCTACTCGACTTGTCAAGTCGGTGCCGAGTGGTTCCTGTGCTGGGCAGCCACGACGAAATGATGCTGCGGAGCAAAGACTGCAGGCCTGTTTCAAGTCCACCACTTCTGTTTGAACAACTTAAATCCCTCGAACCAGAGAATGCTCACAAGCCCTCCCGCAAAGCAGATCGCCAGATCATTGGGATGCAGCGTCGAGAAGTGAAACAGGTTTTGCAAGAAAGGAACATAGAGCGTAAGGCCGAGGAATAAGATCGTGCCACCGATGATCCACCAGAGGGCGGGATTCGGGGTCCGCAATGTGGACCAGATGGTGCGTGTCCACGAACGGTTTGCGAAGATCAGTCCCAGGTTGGCGACGACGAGAGTCGTGAAACTCAATGCGATGGCATCCGCCTTATTGAGCCAGCCCCACAATGCCGAAAGGTAAATCGCCAGGACGATCAACAGGGCACTCGCACCTTGCAGTAGGCCTAAGCCAAGTAGTTGGCGGCCAAACAAGGGCTTGGTTGGGTCTCGTGGCGGGCGGCTCATCACATCAACGTCTTCCGGTTCGGCTTCAAACACGACGGAACAGGCAGGGTCAATTATCAATTCGAGAAACAGGATATGCACGGGCAACAGGGCAAGCGGCCCACCGAGCAAGACTGGCACGAGTGACATTCCTGCGATTGGTACATGGACCGCAACGATGTAGGTCATCGCTTTTTGCAGGTGATCGTAAATACGCCGCCCCATGCGAACCGAATGGACGATGGATGCGAAATCATCGTCAAGCAAAACAAGCGAGGCAGCTTCACGGGCTACGTCCGTACCTCGCCCGCCCATTGCAATGCCGATATGGGCCGCCTTCAAGGCGGGGGCATCGTTCACCCCATCACCCGTCATGGCAACGACCTCGCCGTTGGCTTTCAGCGCCTTCACCAATCGCAGCTTTTGTTCTGGCACCATGCGTGCAAACACATTGACCGTTCGCACTCGCCGTTGCAGTTCGGCGTCCTCAATCTTATCTAGATCGGGACCGGTGATGATTTCATCGAGCGGCTTGATACCGGCTTGACGGGCAATACTCTTAGCCGTGGTCGGGTGATCTCCGGTAATCATGACAACCCGGATGCCCGCCGTGTAGCACTCTTCGACAGCAGCGGGGACGGTTGGTCGTACCGGGTCGGCCAGACCGACGAGGCCCAAGAACTCGAAGGTGAAGTCATGCTGTTCACCCGGCAAAGGCTGTTCCTTGAACACGCCTTTGGCGACTCCCAGCACTCGGAGTCCATCTTGGGCCATCGCTGCTACTTGTTCGCCAACCGCCTTGGTGCGCTCGGCGTTCAAATGGCATAAGTCAGCGATGGCTTCAGGCGCACCTTTCGTTGCCAAGACATAATCCTGCCCGGTTGGTGATTTCCATACGTGCGACATCGCCAGAAGGCTGGGAGACAAAGCGTAGCCCCGCTCAAGCGTCCAGTCAGCGTGAAGGTGTTCGGTTTGAGCGAGGCGGGCATTGCCGAGATCGTGAAACGCCTTTTCCATCGGGTCGAACGGATCACGCTGACTCGCCAGAATACCGAACTCCACAATTTCGTGAAATTCTTCCGGCAATGCTTGAGCCGCTTGTTGCTCGACATCAAGAACCGTCCCGTCTACGGCCAGCTTGCGTATCGACATGCGATTGACGGTGAGTGTTCCGGTCTTGTCTACGCAAAGAACGGTAGCCGAACCGAGAGTTTCGATCACCGGAACACGACGAGCCAGGACTTTGATTTTCGATAGTCGCCATGCTCCCAAGGCAAGAAACACAGTTAGCACAACCGGGAACTCTTCGGGCAACATCGCCATTGCCAAAGTGATCCCGGCCAGAACACCCTGAAGCCAATTGCCACGGGTGAGGCCATAGAGAACGACCACGATGACGCATAACGCCAAGCCCAGGATCGCCACTCGCCGCACGAGCAATCCGACCTCTTTTTGCAGCCGAGTTCCCTCCAGCTCCACCGTTTGAAGGGCCTTGCCGATGTTGCCCATCTCGGTGTGGATACCAGTGGCCCGTACTCGGGCAATTCCCTGTCCCTGGACAATCAACGTGCCCGAGAAGACGAAGGGAAGGTCTTCGCCCCCAGGCCGGGTCATCTCTCGCACCCCGTCCCAGGCAACTTTTCTGACCGGCACAGATTCGCCGGTCAGAAGTGACTCATCGGTGGAAAGGCTATTGCACGAAAGCACGACTGCATCAGCGGGAACTCGGTCGCCTTCCGCCAGAACGAGAAGGTCATCTAGAACGACATCTCGTCCTGCTATGCGTTTTCGCTCGCCGCCACGAATTACCAATGCACGAGGACTAGACAGATCACGCAGGGCTTCTAGTGCCCGCTCCGTTTTCCGTTCTTGGTAAAGCGTGATGCCCAGCACGACAAAGACGAAGCCGAGGAGCATCACGGCTTCCTGCACGTCCCCCAGGATCAAGTAGATCGTGCCGCAAGCCAGCAGCAGAAGGAACATCGGCTCCCGAACCACATCCCAGGCGGTAGCAAAAATGCTGCGGCTTTTGGACGAAGGAAGCTCGTTGAAGCCGTGCTGCTTTAATCGGTTGGTGACTTCCGCTTCCGAGAGGCCGGTCAAAGAGTCTTTGCTGGCTGGTTTGTCCATTTAAATCTTACTATCGCTGGGTCGATCAATCGTCGCTTGATGGAGAGAACACCGCCGTTCCACGAACTTCTGTGTGGCGAATCTTTCCGCCTGTCGAACCCGTCCAGGCCATCAACCCACAAGTCACGAGAGTCGCAACAAGCAGGATCGACATGGGAATGATTGTAACCGGACCTTCTCGCCGTAGCGTGATGACGCAGAGGAGCATCGCCAACAATGTCGTGATTGCTGCCGAGATCGTGGCAATCATGCCCGCTCCTTCGTGCGTTTCAATCAAAGTCTTGGGAACATCTGCCAAGTGTTCCACGACCTCCTCAGCCGGTTCTCCGGTGAACTGTGCCGCCAGCGCCCCGACACCGGCAATCACCAGGACCAGGACCGTCGCCAAAAACATGCCCCTATCTCCTCGTCGCAGCATGGTCGCAGCCAGCAGAAACAGAGCGATGGCAAAACCTACCATCGGTAAGTGATTGACCAACAAATGCAAATGTGCGCCGTTCATTTCTGGTTCTCCACAGAAGGTATTTCCCAACTTGCACGAATTGTGCCACTTGCAGCCAGATGTGCTCAACCTCGGACATCTCGCCTGCCTCGACACAGGATGTAATTATGGCGGAAAGCTGCCTGCGATGGAGATGGGAAGCGGGGAAGTATGGCAGGCTACGTGAGGTGTGCGATTTTGATGCGTTTTCAAAAACCGGCTCAGCTTGTAGCCATAAATCCAATGGCAATCGAAGTCCCCACCAGAAGTGCCAGTGCATTACTGCCAATTCAATGCGGACGATCAAAAAATCTGTCGATAAGAATCAATAGTGACTGCCACCGAAATCATTTTCGTGGCGGCATGTAGCCCGTATGACCCGCTGGCCCGGTCACACCGGCTTTTTTTCTAGGCCATCGAGACTCACGGTCCGTGCAAACGTCCCGCTGTCGAACCTGCTGGCAGTCGGTCGCTGTTCTCGAAACCACATGCCCGAAATGTGGTCGCACCGACACGCTTCGTGTCTTCCGTTTAGTTGGAGAGTGGCTTCTATATTTGATCGTCGCTGTGGTCGTTGCACTTTCGATTTGGGCAATCATGCGGTAAGAGCGATCAGTAACTGATGGTCGCCATCTCTATTCAGTCGGCTCCCGGAAGTTCGTACTCTTCGACTTCCATCTGCCGCAGCAAAAGTCCAATTCACCGCTTTTCCACAGGCACTGCACTCGGGGAAAAGCTGGTCCTTGGCAATCTTCCGCTCGGTTGCATGACCACAACCACCGCTACCGAAGTACACCCCTGACTTTTCGCATTCGTCGCCGGTCTCGCTCATGGCATTGCATCCTATGCTGATGTGCCAATTGGTCGGTGCCTGACCTCAACTCGGACCTTTGAATGAGGCTCCGCATTGGTTGCCGAGGACGCAGCAAGCGGTGTGCCAAAAAGCAGGGATCGTTGTGAATGCAAACTGTGCCAAAACCAGCGAAGAGAAAGAAGCCTCTGTGTTCCGAATTCGCACGAAAGTGTGCTGTTCGAACCAAGGGAAGAGCACAACTGCGACCGGCTGAATCACGTTGAGGCGGTCCGCAGATAGTTGCCTATCTGGAAGCCGAATTGTCGTCCGAACGATTCTGATTAGAACTGACGACCTCAATGTGATTGACCACCTGAATGACGCCCTCAATTTTGGCAACGAGTTCCTGTGCCATTTGTTTCTGAAAGAAACTGCTGAGCCGCCCCTCCAGCACAAGCACGCCTCGTTCGGCTTTGCAGGCGATGCCTCGAAGTGCCCTGTAGGAGCTTGATCGAAAGCGAGCTTCGGCGGTTGCTGCAATGGCACACAGGGGCGGTGGCTGAAGCTCAGGCTGATTCGATATTCGCAAAATCATTATGGCTCTCCGACAACAATTTGTTCTCGGCGTCCGTGTACTGCCGGATCGGGAACGGACTCTCGACTCTTTTGGCGAACCTCGCTGCGATGAATCGGAATCTCTTTCGGAGCTTCGATTCCAAGGCTCACAGCGTGCCCTTTGATCGCATTTATCGTGACCCTGATTCCACCGTCGATGACGATGGATTCGCCCCTCTTTCTCGTAAGAATGAGCATTGTCGCCGGCCTCCTTGTTCCGATTGAGTCAAGAATCCGTTTAGACGCAACGTGGCTCACCACGTCCTTTCATCATTAGCCCGTCTAAACGGGAGTCATGTCGATACCACCTCTGAGTCTTTTGGCAATACGAGTGTGCCCGGCAAGAAAGACGCACACATCTGATCATATAACTGTGTTGGATCGGCACTGTGCATTGACCGGCACAGTGCGTGCCCTGCACAGGTGATGCAAGCATAACGCTCGCTGCATGTTTACGTTTTCGACAGTTGCCGCCAGTCTGCCAATAAGATTGGTAGACTGAACCGCACTCAGGCAAGCCGTAGCGGATTAACAACGGGCACATTGCTCCGTGCCGAAGCGGAACAGTTTGTGAAGGAGATAATTCACATGGCAGTTCAAATGGCGGAAAACAAGAAGCACGCTGCGAGTGAGCACCATCATGCTGCTGCGGCTCATCATCATGCAGCCGCCCATCATCATCTTGAGGCGGCACATCACCACGACATTGGTGAGCATGACGAGGCGAAAGTACACGCTGCGGCTGCCCACGAACATTGCGAGCATGCCGAAAAGCATACGAAGACGGCTCATCAGCATTCGCAAAAGTAGGTCTTGCTGTTCAAGACATGCGTTAAATCAAAAACGGTCCTTGGAAAATTCCAAGGACCGTTTTGTATTTGATCACTGGGCAGATCAAGCAAGTGACTTCGAGATCAGCTTGCCGTCTCGCTGAAGTGACCCTGAATTCCTTGTTCTCGTTACCAACACAGCATCACTCCCGGTGATCGGCATCGAGCGCCTTAAATGCGTCCCGTGGATTCCGGTAGTCCAAATACGACATCGGCATATCGTTGAGCTTGGAGCCAACGTCAAATGGTGACAACTCACCCTCAGTCAGCCACATCTCAGCGAAGCGAACCAGATCGTTCATCGAGCCAGTGACTGAACGATTCAGCGCCGAAGCAAATTGCACCGTCGCCGCTGCTGGGGCAATGAAACGCCTGAAAATGAATTCCTGGCCGTCAGCCACGAGGAATTCACGAATGGCACTCAATGCACGATCAAGAAAGTGGCTGTCGTTAGAAATGCCCTTCCCGTAGATCACCGTCGAATACAGCGACGGCGTGTTTGTCAGAATGACGTATTGAGTTCTATCAGCCGTGAAGAGATGTGCCGACCAGTCTGCAAATGGATTCGGATCGGCGGGGACAGGTTTTGGCAAAGCTGTCTTGAGCTTCTTGGCGAGCTTTTGGGATAGCCGGAAGATCATGATCGCACCGGGCGTCGCTGCTCCTTTGCAGTCAACTCAGCGGCGGCAAGTTGAGCTTACGAATCACCTGCATCGGAAGAAAGAGATGATTGGGATCATCGACCAGTTGCACAAAGCCGTACTTCGAATAGAAGGCTCTTGCTTTCTCATCGATTGCATCGACCTCGACCGCCCGCACGCCGATCTGATCTGCAATATGTTGCGACCTCCGCAACGCATCGACGAGCAGCAATTCTCCCAGACCCTGCCCTTGAACAGATTGATCGACAGCCAATCGTCCTAGCAAAACAACTGGGATTTCGATTTGCGGCAATCCTTTGGCTTGATCTGCTGGGAGAGCCTCATAGGAAACTCGATGATTCGAAATGGCATAGAAACCCAGAACTGCTGAGGTGCCTTTTCGAATCGCCACGTAGGCTCGGGCCAAATCTCTATTGTCAAATTGGCTGGCCCGATGTTTTAGCCAATCATCTAAAGTCGCTTGACCACAGCAGAATGACGAGCGGTCGTGCTCTTTCGTAAGCCGCTCAATTACCCAGTCCGACTGCGCCATTTTACTTGGATCGCTTGTTGTACCGTTTGGCAGCTTCAGTCAGGGCTCGATTGGGCTTAGCGTCCGAGTCGTCCAGCAACGCCATGAAAGTCTTACGGTCACGGTTCGAAAGTACAGTCGTCTGGCTCTGCTGTAACACGGCCTGGGAACTCTTGACGAGGGTCGCAATTGCGTAGTCGCTCACCGACTGCCCCATCGCAGTTGCGGCTTCTTCAATTACCTCCTTCAAGTCGTTGGGGAGGCGAAAGTTGAGCCTCGCCTCTTTTGGATTGGTAGTTGCCATCGAAATTCTCCATCGGCGTGTACGTCAATTTGCCACACAAAGCAATTCTACGATCATGTACGTCAAAGTGCCACCTGAATCTTGAGGAATTGTCGCAATTCCGGGTGTTTTCGACGGTTCAGGCCTTCCATCAAAGGCGTCGGCCCGCCGCAGGCCTCGTTCCTCCTCAGATATCGCCCCAAGTTTACTTGTACATTCCTCGGGCAACCAACCCCAAGGAGATGACTAGTGTCCGACGCCACCGAACCCTATCGCCTCCAACGACTCGCTGAAATCAACGCCCAGCCCGGCAGCCGTGAGGCACTCGAAGCCCAGCACGGCCAAGTCTGGACCACCGAAGAACTGGGCCAAGACTTTGAAGTAATCGGCTTCATGGCACCGCTCGTGGTCGTTCGCCGGAAAAGCGACGGCAAGAAGGGAAGCCTTGAATTCCAGCACAGCCCGAGATTCTATTTTGGGTTCTCGCTGGATATGTGACAACCAAGCAGCGGCACCACAGCTTGCCGCACGGAATCAATCGTCCTCATCTTTAGCCCAACCAGACTTTCGCAGTGATCCGGCCAGCCGACGATCAACTGCTTGGTGAAGTTCTGCTTGGCAAAGGAACAACTGACTTCCGCTGTGCCAAGCAACGTTCTTTAGTTGAAACTGCCCCACAGCGTCATCAAGCACATCAAGGCCAATAAATGGGGCAAAGGGTAGCGACTCTTGGCGGTGGAATGTCACCCACTTTTGTCCATGCCGAATGTGGAGAGTGAACTCGACTCGAATCATTGAACAGGCTCCTTTGACTCTTTACCGCCATCTCAACACGGCCCGAGGTGATTCTGCCTGACGCAACGTCGGACTTAGAGTATCGGTCAAATGCGTTCAATCAGGGAGTGCGCTGTATGCCTCGCATCTTCGCCATCGGTGACATCCACGGTTGCTCAGCCGCTCTGACCTCACTGCTTCAAGCAATCAACCCCAGATCCGACGACACGATCATCACGTTGGGCGACTATGTGAATCGGGGTATGGAGTCCAGGGGTGTGCTGAACAAGTTGATCCAGTTGTCAGGCCGGTGCCGCTTGATCCCGATCCTCGGCAACCATGACGAAATGTTGCTCAAGTCAAAGACTAGTCGAGCAGCGTTTCGCCATTTTTTGGAATTCGGCGGAATCGAGACGCTGGACTCGTATGGAGACTCGGGTCAGATCGACCTAAATTCCGACGCACACTTTGACTTCTTGAGATCGTGCGTGCCTTGGTTTGAAACCGAAACGCACTTCTTCACACATGGCAACTACGACCCCGGATTGCCGCTGGATCAGCAGAGAGACCGGACCCTGCGATGGCTCTCGCTTCGTGATTCCGTGCCGGGGCCACATCAGTCAGGAAAGATTGCCGTAGTTGGTCACACTCCAAAGTCCGAGGTGCTCGATCTGGGGCATCTCATTTGCCTGGACACGGGCTGTGTGAATGGAGGCAAGTTGACGGCGATGGAGATGGGGAGCGGCGAAGTGTGGCACGCCGAAGCGAGACACCCTTACTCTGACCTGCTGATGAATGTTAGTCGGTGCAACCTCGGATGCAACAAAGCTGCGGTTGCCACTTGGACTGACTGCTAGTCTCGTTGCAACAAAAGCAGCACACCCGCAGCGACAGCAAGTACTGCCAACAAGTCGGAACTGTAGGCAAAGCTAAACTTGAGAAAAGGGGCGGTTAGAATCCCAAACAAGATTAGCCACACGGCCAACAGGATCATTCCAAGATTCTTGGGCAATCTCATACAACTCTCCTAGACAACGAGGGAGGGCTCGACGCACTGAGGCTAACGAAACCACGAGCAGAGTACGCTGTGGCTTGCCAATTTGACAGTGCGATCTTCGCTTAATGCTTTAGCAGTGGGGAAACTCGACCGGCTGGCGGCTCGCCTCGTTGACGATGTGAACCACACGGTTGAGCGATTGCCCACGGTTGAGCCCACCAGCCACTAAATGTTCCCGGTCCAACACGTGACATCCGGGCAATATATCTCTAATTGATCCATGCCGCCTGCTCTAGCGGAGAGTCGTTTGCCGCCAGATGCTACTTTCCGGCGCTGGTTGACTCGTGTCTAGAGAAACCAAGCTCTGGGCACCCTGTGGCGACCCAGGCAATTGAAAGGCTGCCGCTCATCGGAAAGTTTAGTTGTACATTGTCGTGGCGTTCACCCAAATCAACCAGGAGAACGCCATGTCAGACGCAACCGAACCTTATTGCCGTCAACGGCTCGCTGAAATCAACGCCGAGCCTGGAAGCCGAGAAGCTCTCGAAGCCCAGCACGGTCAAGTGTGGAACACCGATCAACTCAGCGATGATTTCGAGGTGATCGGCTTCATGGCACCGCTCGTCGTTGTCCGTCGTCGGAGTGACGGCAAGAAGGGCTCGCTGGAGTTCCAGCACAGCCCGAGGTTCTACTTCAACTTCGCTCAGCACTAAGGCTGATCTCCACGCTTCGTCCTGGTGAACTGCTTGGGCAGGGCTTTCCAATCGCCTCCAAGTTTACTTGTACATTGGAGGGCCATGCTCAGAACGCTGCTTAACAGTCTGGTCCAGCTTATCTGCCTGATCGTCGCAGCAGTTGTCCTGCTAGTCATCCTGAACTGGAACCTGCTTACGAAGTTAAAGGCAGGAACGGATCTGCGTGGTTTTGCTGGTGCGGTTCGCAGATCGACGCTGATGCTGCACGATAAGGAGCGCTTGCTCGATGTGATCGAGCATCTCGAAGATCGAGTCGATTTGGAAGAATCAATCGGACCACTTCGCTGGTATCAGCACGCCGAAGCGATTCAAGAGATGCTCGACGAGGGAATTGTAGGTGATGAAGTGCGGCTGATTGAGCGAGAGCTTGAACGTGCGGAAGGCGACTTGGAGAAGTCACACCGTGATTGAGATTGCCCATCCGAAGTTCTCGATCGGCAAGTTGGTTGCCACGCCCGGTGCACTCGCCGCATTGAGCGATGCCAAGCAAAGTCCAATGGCCTTCGTCCAGCGTCATGTCGCTGGCGACTGGGGCGAATGCTGCGAAGAGGATCGGCAAGCGAATGAGGACGCCCTTCGGAATGGCGACCGTCTACTATCGGCTTACGGCACGGCTAAGGGCGTAACACTTTGGGTCATCACAGAGGCAGATCGAAGCTCAACGTGCGTGCTCTTGCCGAGCGAGTATTGAACGCTTTCCAGCACCTGCAATTAAGGGAATCACCGATGAGAACTTTCTTCTTGGCGATGGCACTGTTGGCATTTCTAGCCGCTTGCACCTTTGGAATCGCAGCCGACACCCAACCAGCGAAGGGCTTTCTTTCCACGCTGAAGCCGAGCCAACAAATCGTGTTGAAGGAAGTCGGAGACAAGTACGAGATCAACATCCTTGACACTGAAGGTCCACTCTCGCACGTCGTCGTCGAAGTCGGGCCGACTTACGTCGTAGTTCGAGATTCCGGAGGCGTCATCGAAAGGAGAATCCCTGTATATTCGATCAAGGCGATAGTCACGATCAAAGCTCAGGGGCAGTAAGATGCGTAACCTGCACGATCTTGAGTCACAACTTTTTTGGTGCCGGGAGTGGTACTGGCTGCGGCTCTGGCAAGAGTGCGGCTCGCTCGAAGCTGCCACGTCCTTTGACCGTTTCC
>Ga0163144_10009773_pt1 | contig 20558 bp, 20 predicted proteins | sample OliLak19BULKMAT1_FD_123175 | JGI IMG/M metagenome (GOLD analysis project Ga0163144, IMG submission 123175) | Freshwater microbial mat bacterial communities from Lake Vanda, McMurdo Dry Valleys, Antarctica - Oligotrophic Lake LV.19.BULKMAT1 | ecosystem: Environmental > Aquatic > Freshwater >... | reverse complement strand
GCAAATTTGATTTACGAATTCGAAAATAGCCCCGCTGAAAGCGCCACAGACAAACGACCGAAGTGCGCTTTCCAATCAGAGAGTTACATGCTCTGCAAATTTACGGATTCCGAAACTGCTGCCTGCTCCTCTTCGTCGCACTACCGTTGTTCTGCTCTGGCGCTACCTATCAACTTTGCTTACTTGAAGATGGGCCGAACGCCGGGAAGTTTGAGAAGCCTCGGGCGGAGGAATTGCAGTCCGCTCACATGAAGAACATGGGCGTCATGTTCCAGGCCGGGGCTCTGGAAGGCGGGGGCCCAACTGGCGGGTTGCCCGTTTGAGGGGATTTTTTCTATTCGGTTCTACGCTGGATGAGGCCAAGAAACTCGTTGAGTTGGATCCTAAACTCACCGAAGGCGATCTGAAAATGTCTTGCCATTCGTGGGAAGGACCGAATGGAGTCGGAAAAGCCTACCGGGAAGCCTACGGCAAGCCTGGTTTTGCCAATAAAATGGCCCGCCTGGTTGCCGTTCTGCTGAAGCAGCCTTTGAGTGGGAACGTGCTGCCGAAGGCAATTGTTTCAGGACCCTTGAAGGGTGGCGACTATGCGTTTTTCGCCCTACTCGATACCGAGGATCTGGCCAAAGTGAAGGCCGAACTGCCGGAAGCGAAGGCATTTATCTGGCTTCATGACATACAGGTGTGGAACGGCGTAAGCTGAGGGATTGGTCACTGATTACATCGTTGTCGGCGGAGGTGCAGCCGGCTGCGTCGTTGCCGCACGCTTGAGCGAACTTCGTCAGTTGAATGTGCTCTTGCTTGAGGCGGGTCCTTTGGATGCGGGTTCGGAAGCGCAGGTTCCGCAGGCTTGGCGCAAGATGCTTGGGGGGCCGCTCGACTGGAACCTCTCGACACAGGAAGAGCCCTACCTGGACAAGAAGACGCTGGCCTATCCGCAAGGCAAGGTACTTGGCGGGTCGACTGCGCTATATGCGGGAGTTTATTCGCGCGGCGACCGATTTGACTATGACGCTTGGCGAGAATTGGGAAATGCGGGCTGGGGCTGGGACTACGTTTCGCCCTATTTCGAAAAGAGCCTGAAATCCGGCTTGCCGGTAGAGCCGCTTCGGGCGCTGCACCCATTTACGAGGCAATTTCTGGACGCGGGACGCGGCGCGGGGGCAAAGCCGGTTGAGGTGATGCACCGGCGAGGCCGGAAGCTTACTGCGGCCGATGTGTTTTTGAAGCGGGCGATCAAGGAGCATCCCAACCTGACAGTCGTCGGAAATGCGACTGTGGTGCGGGTATTGTTCGAGGACGGGAAGGCGCACGGCGTGGAAGTGATCCGCGACGGCAAGATCGAAGTGATCCGGGCCAAGATGGAAGTGGTGTTGTGCGCGGGTGCGATCCATACGCCGGCGATTCTGATGCGGAGCGGCGTGGGGCCAGCCGGGCATCTGGAGAGTTTGGGGATTCCGGTTTCGCTCGATCTGCCGGGCGTGGGGGAGAACCTTCAGGATCATGTGCGGGCGGGGATTGAGTTTAGCGTCAAGAGTCCCGCGCAATTGGAAAAGAATCCGGGGTGGTTGGAACGCTTGCGTTACCTGATGTTTCGAACCGGGTCGTTGAGTTCACCGGTGGTGGAGGCTCAGGCAACGATGCGGAGCTTTGAAGAGGCACCGGCGCCGGACTTGCAGTTGAACTTCGTTCCTCGGAGGTCAACCGGCAATGGGTTCACGATCTGGACGGTGCTACTGAGGCCATTCAGCCGTGGCTACTTACGCCTGCGGAGTGCCGACCCGGGCGAAGGCCCTATGATTCGTCTCAATGTACTTGAGGAGCGGGAAGACCGCCTGACCCTGGACTGGGGCCTCAATCTGGCCCGCGAGATCGGGGCCACGATGGGCGCAATCGAGCCTGGAATCGAGTACGACGTGATGTGGCATGCCTGCGGCACCTGCCGTATGGGTGAGGATCGAATGGCGGTGGTGGATACCGATCTGAAGGTACATCACATCCGGGGGCTACGCGTGATCGACGCGAGCGTGATGCCTTTGATTCCGTCCGGAAACACAGCGGCCCCCACGCTGATGATTGCCGAGCGGGGGGCCGACCTGATCCGTTGTTGAGGTGCTGCTGATTTGTAGTGGCTACTCGCCAACGACAGGGTTGTGGAGCTGGCCGAGACCTTCGACCTCGACAATGCAATGATCGCCTGGCTTGAGCAGAACCTGGGGCTTGCGGGCGAATCCGACTCCGGGAGGCGTTCCGGTGGAAACAACGTCGCCGGGCTCGAGGGTAAAGACCTTCGAGAGGAACTCCAGCAACTGTGGGATGTTGAAGATCAACTCTTTGGTGGAACTGTTCTGCATCACCTGGCCGTTGAGGGTGAGCTTGACGTTGAGGTTGTGCGGATCGGGGATATCATCGGCGGTGACGATATACGGGCCCATCGGAGCGAAGGTGTCAAAGGTCTTGCCCATGAGCCATTGGGTGGTGCCTTTGAGCTGGATATCGCGGGCGCTGACATCGTTGACGTTGGTGTAGCCGAAAACGTAGTCGCGCCAGTTATCTCCGTTAATGTGTTTTCCGGTCTTGCCGATCACGAATGCGAACTCTGCTTCGTAGTCTGGCTGCTCGCTCATTTTGGGCAGAACGATGTTGTCGCCGGGTCCGATTACGGCATTGGGGAACTTGTTGAATACGGTCGGAATTTCTGGAATCGCCATGCCGGATTCGATGGCATGGTCGCGGTAGTTCAGGCCGATGCAAATGAATTTAGGCGGGCGATGGATGGGGGCCAGAATCCGGACAGAATTCAAGGCAACGCGTGCCGAAGCCGCGCCAGCAAAGGCTTTTACTTTGTCGAGGGCGCTTTGTCCGCGCTGAATGATGGAATAAATACAGGAGAATCCAGCGCCTGAGAGCGGAATGATATCCTGGTCTCCAGCGGCGAGAACACCTGCCTCGGGAGGGCCTCCGGCGCGCTCGAACATGAGAAGTTTCATATTCGATGAGGCTATCACGGCAAAGGCCTATAGGACTTCAAAAAAAATCCGATGGGAATTGACAACAGAGGGCTTATTTTCGGAGTCTGGAATGAGTAGAATACAGCGATAAGAAACTCAGGACGCCGAATAGAGCGTCTGGCACTTCAAATATAGGGGAGTAGTTCGATGCAGTTAAGCCGATCGAACGCTTTTTACGCAGGACTCTTCGGATGCCTGTTGTTACCAATCACTCTGCCGGCCCAGGGATTCCTGGCTGGTGGCAAGGCACCGCGCATGTTCGGCACCGATATGGCTGTGCTGGAGGCTGGGGAGCCGCGCCAGGATCTTCCATGCAAAGTAGAAGATACGAAAGCCCTGCTTGGGTTTGATCTCAGATTTCACTCCGGATTTGAAGTGTCAGTTCCCATGCGTGAATTGGCTGGATCTGACAATCTGCTGACCATTGTTTTCCGGGTGAGGCCAGAAGGCAAACCGGAAGGGGACCGCTACTTTATCCAAAGGGTGAAAGTGCCACCCCTTGAGGAGGACGCAAAGGGCGAGGCATTTTTGCAGGGTGGTTTCGACATCGGCGAAGGCAAATATACGGTGGAATGGCTGATGCGGGATCGCGCGGAACGGGTTTGTTCGAACACATGGAAGGTGGAAGCGAGCTTGCCGACCAAGGACAAGCAAATTGAGCTGAACGAGCCGGCCGACACAGTCAAGCCCAGTGAGTTTGAGCAATTTCACGAGGAACCGCCGGTGGCCCGTGATTCCAATGAGGCCCCATTGACGGTAAAGGTGCTGATCAATTTTGCCCCGCAGCGTGCAAGGTCGGCAACCTTGCAGCCTGTGGACACGTCGGCACTAGTGAGCATATTGCGCACGATCAGCCGCGACCCCCGTATTGGGAAGTTCTCGCTGGTTGCATTCAATATGCAGGATCAAAAGGTCCTCTATAAGCAAGAGAATGCCGACCGGATCGACTTTCCGAAGATCGGGGAGGCGTTGCGGGAGCTAAAGCTGGGTACTGTTGATTTGAAGAAGCTGGCAGTGAAGAATTCGGAGACTGAGTTTTTGGGTGATTTGCTACAGAAAGAATTAGCTGGCTCGGAAGCTCCGGATGCGCTGATTTTTGCGGGGCCAAAGGTCTTGTTGGATCAGAATGTACCTCAGGAAGCATTGCGAACCGTCGGAAATGTAGATTATCCGGTGTTCTACTTGAACTACAACCTGTATCCGCAGCAGATTCCATGGCGGGATTCGATTGGCCATGCGGTCAAGCACTTCCGCGGGGTGGAATATACGATATCGAGGCCGCGCGATCTATGGTTCGCAGTTACGGAAATGGTTCAGAAAATCGGGAAAGCCCGTCAAACGAAGAGAGCAGGAGTTGCAGCAGCACAATGAAAATTCTTTCGACCGTCCTGGTTGGATTTGCACTGACGGCCGGTGGCGTGTTGGCGCAGAAACCGGAATTTCATCCCAATCAATTGGCACCCTATGTGCCAAGCCCGCACCAAATTGTGGAGCGGATGCTGGAGTTGGCCAAGATCAAGCCGGGTGAGAAACTTTATGACCTCGGAAGTGGCGATGGACGGGTGGTGATCGCTGCCGCGCAAAAATATGAGGCCAAGGCGGTAGGAATTGAATTGTCGCAACGGCTTGTGCGATCGAGCCAGGAAGAAATCAAGCGGCTTGGTTTGACTGAGCGGGCCAGCGTCGTGCACGGTGACGTGTTCGATGCCGATCTGAGCGACGCGGATGTCGTCATCCTTTATTTGATGCGCGACAGCAACAATACTCTGAAGCCGAAACTCGAGAAGGCGCTCAAGCCGGGGGCACGCGTCATCTCCCACGACTATGAAATCGAGGGCTGGAAACCACAGATGGAAGAGAAGGTGGATGCCTTCCGTCGTGGGCACAAAATTTTCGTCTACCGGATGCCACCGCAAAAGTAGCTGTAACCTGTAAGGATGTCCGAGTTTGACGTCGTTGGCATTGGACTGAACGCCACCGATACATTGATCATCGTCCCCCACTTTCCTTCTTACGCTGGAAAAGGTCCATTCAACCAAGAGATTCTGAGCCCCGGTGGGCAGGTTGCGAGCGCCATGGTGACATGCGCCAAGCTTGGGTTGCGCACCAAGTACATCGGAACCATTGGGGACGATGAACGGGGTAGGGTTCAGATGGAGAGTCTGCTAGGATCCGATATCAATTTGGATCATGTCCAGCAGCGTAGCGGCTGCCCAAACCAAAGCGCTTACATCATCATTGACCAATCGACTGGGGAGCGGACTGTGTTCTGGCAGCGGCCGGATTGCCTCAAGCTCGACCCGGGCGATATCAATCCGGAGATGATCACCAATTCGCGCCTGCTTCATATCGATGGGCACGATACGCCGGCCATGGAAAAGGCGGCCCGAATCGCGCACGCAAATGGCATCCCCGTTACAGTGGATGTCGATACCATCTACAAGGGTTTCGAGCGGGTTTTGCCTTATGTCGACTACCTGATCGCGTCGAGTGAGTTCCCGATACAGTGGACACATCAGCCCGATCCGATGAAGGGGCTCGAACTGATTCAGGAAGAATATGGGATCAAGTGCGCGGCGATGACGCTTGGCGCGCACGGGGCGTTGGCGAGGATTGACGGCAAGTTTCACTACAGTCCTGCGTTTGTGGTGAATTGCGTAGACACGACCGGAGCAGGCGATGTTTTCCATGGCGGGTTTTGTTATGGAGTTCTTGCAGGATGGCCGATCCAGAAGATTCTGGATTTCTCCAATGCGATGGCAGCATTGAACTGCACTGCGATTGGGGCCCGAGGAGGGATTTCCACGCTTGCCAAGGCCGAGTCGCTGATGACTCGGACCGATCGCCGTGTGATGGAAGAAATCCAAAGGAGGATCTGAACTTTGTTCCCTTTAAGGGACTCCGAACCGACATCGAACACTCAGTTCGTCACGGTGGTGTTGATCATTGTCAATCTGCTCGCATTCTTTTACGAGTTGTCTCTTGACGATTTCTCGTTACACCACTTTTTAGCAACCTGGGGCACGGTGCCACGCGATTTTGCCTTGGTTGATTTGTTCACTTCCATGTTTTTGCATGGCGGCTGGATGCATGTGTTAGGGAATGTCTGGTTTCTGTGGGTATTTGGCGACAACATCGAAGACATACTGGGGCATTGGAAGTATCTGGTGTTTTATCTGTTGTGCGGCCTGGCCGGCGGCTTGCTGCATGTATTTTTCAACGCGAATTCGGCGATGCCCGCAATTGGCGCCAGCGGCGCAATTTCGGGGGTGATGGGGGCTTACCTGATTCGCTTTCCCCATTCGCGGGTGCATACCCTAATCTTTTTCTTTATTTTCGTCACGACGATCGAGGTACCAGCGCTGTTGATGATCGGATATTGGTTTGTAGTTCAACTGTTCAGCGGGTTTGGACAGTTGGCGATGGCTGGCGCCGAGCGTGGGGGCACGGCGTGGTTCGCACATATTGGCGGGTTTGTTGCTGGGATGCTGTTGATCATGGTGCTGCCTAAGCGGCCGAGTTGGAAAGTCAGAAAAGAGTCACGATGGTAACCAGGCTTGCGAGTCATTATTTGGATGAGATTCCTGAGGTGGATGCAGCCATCCTGCTTCCTCACCCAGGCGATGCGGAAGTGCTTTGTGGGGGGACCATTGCCAAGCTCGCTGCCTCGGGCAAGCGGGTTGCAATTCTCGATCTCACGGCTGGGGAGGCTGGAACCCTGTCGCGCGGCGAATCGAAGCTCGATGAAGCCGACAAGGCCGCTGAGTTGTTGGGAGTGATCTGGCGTGGATCTATTCGATTTCCTGACGCCCGGCTGGAAGACACGATCATGTCGCGAATGACAGTTACTGGCGAAATCAAACGGCTGCGTCCAAAGGTTGTTGTTGGGATGCATCCTGATGATCGGCATCCCGATTCGCTCGCTGCCAGTCTGCTGGTCGAGAACGCTGCTTATCTGGCTGGCTTGACTCAGTTGGACAACTACCTTGCGGCGCATCGCGGGAGCCGGGTTGTGTTTGCAAGCTCTGGGGTGTCTGCGCAGCCTTCCTTTGTGGTGGATGTTACCGATCACTTTGATCGCAAGATGGCCGCACTCGCCGTTTATACGACTCTTTTTGAATCGCCGGCAGTTGCCTTGGAACGAGTGGAGCGGGAGGCGAGGCGATTTGGGGAGATGATTGGAGTTCGCTATGGCGAGGCATTCGTGCAGCGACATCCGTTGCGCGGAGAGTTGATTTGAGCCTTCGCGATGAGTACTGGATGCGGCGTGCCCTCGATGTTGCTCGAGATGGGGGGGAGGCAGGGGAAGTTCCGGTTGGCGCGGTTATTTTGGATTCCAAGGGTGAGGTGCTGGCCGAGGCGTCAAATGCCCCGATCCGGCTGAAGGATCCTTCCGCACATGCGGAAATGTTGGCAATTCGTGCGGCTGCACTGAAATTGGGCGACTATCGACTTGAAGGAACGACGCTGTACTCCACGTTGGAGCCGTGTCCTATGTGTGCCGGTGCGTTGGTGAATGCCCGCATTGCGAGGCTGGTTTTTGGAGCGCGAGACCTTCGTTTTGGAGGGGTAAGGAGTAAATTCCAAATTGCTGACTCAGCCCTGCTAAATCATTCTGTAGTCGTTACTGAGGGTGTGCTTGGCCCGGAATGTACAGAGATACTGGTGGAGTTTTTCAAAATTAGGAGGTAGGTGTATACTGTGTTTGAGAGTTCTTTACCTATGAGTGGGCGCAAGCCCACTTTTTTATTGGCCTCGATGTAGTAGTGTTTACTCTAATGAAATCAACAGCTTTGGAGCAAGTTCGGGAAATCGTAGAACGGATCGTGGAATCCGAGGGCCTGGAATTGGTCGACGCCCAGTTGTTAGGTGGCGGCATTCACCGGGTCTTTCGCCTTTTCATCGAGCATCCTGCTGGTGTAACTCACGAGCATTGCGAAAAAGTCTCGCGCTTAGTTAGTGACGCTGTTGACGCTGAGGATTTGATTCCTGGTGGGGCTTACACGCTGGAAGTCAGCAGCCCCGGGGTGGACCGGCCTTTGGTGAAAGCGAAGGATTTTGAGCGGTTTGTAGGTAGCAAGGTGAAGGTAGAACTGAAGGAAGCGATTGAAAAGAGCCGGCGGTTCACCGGCAAGTTGACAGCTTTTGACGGAGAGCGAATGACGCTGGAAATCGAACCAGGCAAGACGTTGGTCTTTGCGCTCGAGGCCATACAGAAGGCGAATTTGAAGTACGAGTGGTAAATCTGACAGAGGTGAATGACATTGGGCTCGATCTATCAATCCATTGAACTGCTTGCCAAGGAAAAAGGCATTGAGGCGCAAATCATTTTTGATGCGGTCAAGGACGCCATCATTCTGGCTGCCCGCAAGCAATTCAAAAACGTAGGCGAAATGGCCGCCGAAGTAGACCCGAAAAAGGGAATCCAGGTCTTTGCCCTGCGCAAAATTGTCGATGTTGTCGCTGATCCTTTGAACGAATGGACACTCGAGGACGCCAAGAAACATAAGATTCCGGCTGGCGCCATTGGCGAGGAAATCCGCCAGGAATTGCCCATGGATGCTTTGGGCCGCATCTCAGCGCAGATTGCCAAGCAGGTGATTTTGCAGAAGGTTCGCGAGGCTGAGCGCGAGAACGTATTTGGAGAATTCGCAGGCCGGGTTGGTGAATTGGTGAACTGCGTGATCAAGCGGATCGAGACTCGCGACCTGGTGGTGGATCTGGGCAAGACCGAAGCGAGGCTGCCTGCCAAGGAACAATCGAAGCTGGAGAGCTTCAGCATCGGCGACCGGGTTCGCGTGATCATCCGCTCGGTTGAGAAGACGGGCAAGAATGCCGGCGTGGTGGTTTCGCGCGCTGCCGGCGAGCTGGTAATGCGCCTGTTCGAGCAGGAAGTACCGGAGATTTACGACAACACCGTTGTGATCAAGAGCTGTGCCCGTGAGGCGGGTGAGCGCACCAAGATTGCGGTATCCAGCCGGGATCGCGACGTCGACAGCGTCGGCGCCTGCGTGGGCATGAAGGGTATGCGCGTTCAGAGCATCATTCGTGAATTACGTGGCGAGAAGATCGACATCATTGAATTCAGCGAGAATCCGATCGAGTTTGCCACCCATGCTTTGAGCCCGGCCAAGATATCGCGGGTCACTGTGATCAATTCCGAAGACAAGCATATGGAAGTGATCGTCGACGATACGCAATTGTCGCTGGCGATTGGCAAACGCGGACAAAATGTTCGTCTTGCGGCAAAGTTGCTTGGATGGAAGATCGATATCAAAAGCGAAGAAGAGAAGCGGCAGGAAGTAGAGAGCCATATGGCTGAATTAATTCCGGCTGGAACTCCGATTTCTTTGCTCGCCGACTATGGATTGTCCGAGAGCTTGATTGATTCGCTTGTTGGCGCTGAAGTTGGCACGGTTGAGAAACTGGGTTCGCTGACGCCGGAGGAGCTCGAGCAGTTGCCGGGCGTTGGTGAGGAATCGATTCAGTCGCTTTACAATGCGATTAACGGGTTCTATTCGCAGTTTGAACAGCCGGCGGTGGTGGAAGAAGACACAATTTCGAAGGAAGTCGAGGCTCCTGGAGATGTTGAGGCAGCCGCTGAAATTGCAGTTGAGGCCGAAATTGAAGCTGCGGTTGGGCCTGCCGTTGAGTCCGATGAAACAGTTGCAGCGGAATCCGATCCGGTAGAAGAGGTTCCAGTTGCAGTCGAGGCTGCAGTCGAGCCCGAAGCCGATTCGGAGAAACTCTAGGGATTTGTTACCATAGTAAGGTTCTGCTTCATCCCTTGGAATCTTCGACCGTGCGCACGACTGGCAAACGTATTACGGCTGAACGCAATCAGTTTGATTGAGGGCGGGAAGCCATGGAGTAAGGAAGAACATTACCGAGGAGAGGGATTCGACCTAGCGTCAACATATGATTCGTATTAACGAGCTGGCCAGGGAGCTGGAAGTAAAGCCCAAGACAATCCTGGACCTGCTTCCTGATTTGGGAGTTTCGGAAAAGAAGACCCATTCGAGTTCGATCGAAGCGGACGTGGCGCAAGTCATCAAGCAGAAGTTGATTGGGGAAGGTGCGCCGGAATTTCCACGAAGTAAAGGCGATGAGCATTCCTCCGTACATGCAGGGCATGAAGAGCATGCGGCAGAGCAAAGGGAGCATAGTGCACCGGCTGCGGTGCCGCATGAAGCGGTGGCTTTGCGGTCTGAGCCACAACCCCCACTTGGGCAAAAATCAGTTACCGCTGCGGTTGGAGCTTCGGTTCCAGCTCAGCCCATCGAGAGCGCAGGTGTAGCCGCACCGGCCCTTCCTACGGCAACTTCGCTTTCGACGGCAACTGCGCAACCCGTTGAACCGCAAAAGCCACAACCTTTGGCGCCGCCCTTGCGATCGCCCTTGATGCCGCCATTGGCAGCCGGGGGCGCTATCAAGACAGCGCCCGCATTGCCGATTCGTCCTCCGGTTGCTTCGAATGTCGCCGCGGCTGCGTCGGCTGCGCCGTCTTCGTCTTCAACGCGTGGTCAGAGCACTTCTGGTCAGAGCACTTCTGGTCAGAGCACTTCTGGTCAGAGCACTTCTGGTCAGAGCACCTCTGTACAGAACGCTCCCACGATGCAAGTCGCTCCTGGGCCTTCAATGCCGAGGCCTGTTCAGGCCGCAGCGCCAGCGTCCCCCACTCCGGGCACCGCAATTCCAAGGCAACAAGCTCCAACAGTGCAGATTGCTCCTGGCACGCCTCTGCGACCATCGCCTCCGCCTTCCAGCGCAAGTGCGCCTGGCCGTGGGCCGACAGCGGGGATGCCTCTTGCTCCGCGACCTGGTCAAATTATTCCCCCGCAACCTCGATCCGCTGCTCCTGGCGCTGCAGGTCCAGGAAGTCCGGCGCCTGCCGCTTCGGGTGCGCCGGGCATGCCGATGCCGCGACCGCAAGCCAATCAGCCGCTAGCTGGAAACCGCGCAGGCTTTACGCCTGGTGCTCCTGCTATGCCTCGCCCACCGCAGCTGAATCGCCCGCCAATGCAGGCTGGCAGTGCCGGCCTCGGCATGCCAAAGCCTCAGACTAGCCGTCCCATTGTGCCGCCAGACCCAAAGCTGGCCGAGCGAATCGCTCAGTCGCAAGCGCGGCAGCAACAACCTGCGATGGGTGCACGCCCCGGAGCACCTTTGCGTCCTCCAGGTCCGGCAATGCCGGGCCGGCCTCAACCGCCTCGCGCCATGCCGGGCGCAGTTCAGTCTCGTGGTCCCGGTGGCTTTGGTGCTCCCGGTGGTTACGGCGGAGGTTATGGTGGTGGTTATCAGGGCCGTCCGCCGATGCGGACTGGAAAGCACCCGACCTCTCCTACTCCGCTAAGGCCTGAAGCATCCGTTCTTCCATCGACTGAGCCCGGCCGCCGCCATGCGGTAAAGCCGACCAAGTCGAAGGAACAGATCCGCCGCGAAAAGGAACTCGAGCAGGAAGGCAAGCTGCTGTTTGCCCAACGCAAACGCGAAGAAGAAGTGTCATTAGCGGCGAACAAGGAAATCACGATTTCCGAAGGCATCACCGTCAAGGAACTCTCCGAGAAACTCGGAATTCGCACAAACCTCGTGATAAAGAAGCTGGTTGAGAAGAAAATCTTCGCGACGATCAATCAACCGCTTGACTTGAAGATGGCCGAAGAGTTGGCCGCCAACTTTGGCGCCACCGCCACCCAGATGAGCTTCGAAGAAGAATCCACCTGGGATATCGAAATGGCTGAAGACACGGGCAATCTTGTCCGCCGCGCTCCAGTTGTTACGGTAATGGGCCACGTTGACCACGGTAAGACGTCGTTGCTCGACGCGATCCGCAGCGCCAACGTCGCCAGCGGAGAAGCTGGCGGCATTACGCAGCACATCGGCGCCTATGCCGTTACGCACAATTCCCGCAAGATTGTCTTTATCGATACGCCGGGTCACGAAGCTTTTACGCGCATGCGTGCTCGCGGCGCGAAGGTAACCGACATTGTAATTCTCTGCGTCGCGGCAGACGATGGCGTGATGCCTCAGACGATCGAAGCCATTGACCACGCCAGAGCGGCTGGGGTTCCAATCCTGGTTGCAATTAACAAGATCGACAAGCCCGATGCGCAGATTGACCGGATCAAACAGCAATTGAATGATCGCGGATTGTTGGCGGAAGACTGGGGTGGAGATACCGTCATGGTTCCCGTTTCAGCCAAGCAGCGCCTGAACATCGACTTGTTGCTTGAAATGATCCTGCTGATGGCTGATGTAAACGAAGCCAAACTGCGCGCGAATCCTTCGCGGCCGGCGCTGGCGACGGTGCTTGAAGCTCAACTCGACAAGGGACGCGGGTCTGTTGCCACCGTTTTGGTGCGTAACGGTACGCTGCGGGTCGGTGATTTCTTCATCTGCGGATCGGTATTTGGTAAAGTTCGCGCACTCTTTAATGACCGAGGGGCGCCTGTAAGGGAAGCTGAACCGGCAACGCCTGTCGAAGTTCTCGGCCTTGAAGAGATGCCCGAAGTTGGGGATACCTTCCAGGTTGTGACTGATACGGCTAAGGCCAAGCAGATTGTTCTGTACCGCGAGGCCAAAGCCCGCGATATCGCAATGGCGCGTACTCGAATCAGCCTCGATCAATTGCATCAACAATTGAAAGAAGGCGAGATCAAGGATCTCAACCTGATTTTGAAATCGGATGTGGGCGGTTCGGCGGAAGTTCTGGCCGAGACCCTGCTGAAGCTTTCCAATGACAAGGTCAGGATTCGTGTGCTGCACACCGGTGTTGGTGCGATTACTGAAACCGACGTATTGCTTGCCTCGGCATCCAATGCCATCATCATCGGCTTTAATGTTCGCCCTGATCGCAGCGCGACTCAGACGGCTGAAGCTGAAAAAGTGGATATTCGCATCCACTCGATCATTTATGAGGTGGTTGACGAAATCAAGAAGGCCATGGCCGGGATGCTCGATCCCGTCTACAAGGAAGTCTTCCAGGGAACTGCGGAAGTCCGCGATGTTTTCCGCATCACCAAGGTCGGCACTGTGGCAGGTTGTTACGTCACTGAAGGAACGATTTCGAGGGATTGCAATTTACGGCTGCTCCGTGAAGGAGCGGTGGTCCACACTGGCAAGCTCGATACCTTGAAGCGCTTCAAGAACGATGTTTCTGAAGTGAAGACGGGTTATGAGTGCGGCATCGCGATTGCAAACTATCAGGACATTCGGCAAGGCGACACGATTGAAGCGTTTAAGAACGAACGTGTAGCTGTTGAAACTCTGATGAACTAGGGCAATGCCAGCGATTGGCGTCCTTACACTCGAACTCCATATCGTAGAAGCGCAGTCTCTCAAGGATAAGCGGCATTACGTAAGCGGTCTAAAAGCAAGACTCCGCAACCGGCACAATGTGTCAGTTGCGGAGATTGATTTTCAGGATGTGTGGAAGCGCGGGTTGATTGTTGCGGTAACAGTTTCCAACAGTCGCGCGCACTGTGAGCAAGTGCTGGAGGCCGTAGAGCGTTCGGCGGCGGACTTTCTGGGGCCATTGCTGGTAGACGCGGTCTACGAATACCTTTAGAACTCTTCGAAGTTATCGTCCATGGGGAACGAGTCCTTCTTGTCAGCCAAGGCTGTGCTGGAGGAGTACTTATTGTACGCTGCGGCAGGCTTTGGGCTGCGTAGGGACTTCAGTCTTTCGGATACTCCACCGGACTTGCCGGCTGATGCGGGTGCGTGAAGGTGTGTATTTGATTTATGCGTCGTTTCGAAGGATTTGGGGCGGGTTGTGGCGTGTCCTCCGGCTTCGGTGCCGACTAGCGCCCGGAGTGAATCCACAGTGCGACTGACAGTTGAGGCGTGCTTGCGGAGTTCCTCGCCGGAAGCCGCGCCTTCTTCGGCATTGGCTGCTATCTGTTGAGTCACGCGTTCCATCTGGCTGACTGCTTTGGCGATCTGCTCGATGCCGCGTTCTTGTTCTTCACTGCCCAGGCGTACTTCCTGTACGAGGCTGCCGACCGCCTTGACCAATTCGTTCACACTCTCGCTGGCCCGGGCGACTTCATCGAGTTTGTGCTTGCCGCTGGTAGCGCTATGAATGGATTCTTCGATCAACTGAGTCGTGTCTTTTGCCGCCTGTGCTGAGCGCTGGGCGAGATTGCGAACTTCATCGGCGACTACGGCGAAGCCCATTCCTGCTTCTCCTGCGCGGGCAGCTTCGACCGCTGCATTGAGAGCGAGGATATTGGTTTGGAATGCGATTTCATCGATTACCTTGATGATCTTCGAGATCTTGCCAGAAGAGGTGCTGATCTCGTTCATGCTGTGGACCATCTCAGCGAGTGCGCGGTTCGCCTCATCGACTTTGAGTGCTGCTTCCTGCATGCGTGAAGCCGCCTGCTTGGAATTGTCCGCATTGCTTCGGGTCATGGAGTGAATTTCTTCGGTACTGGCTGAAGTCTCCTCGAGCGAAGCGGCCTGATCGCTAGCCGATTTTGACAGCGACATGCTATAGCTGCCAACTTCCTGCGAGGTGGTGGTTAATTGTTGCGCGCTGTTGCTGAGCTCAGATACTGTATCCCGAAGGGTTGTCGTCAGACGGCGAACCGTGAGAAATACGGCTGCGCCGACGGCAAATGCCACGAGATTGAGCACCATGATAATCCAAAGTCCCGCTGTACTGGTGGAAGCAGCACTTTGAGCCAGTTGATCCAACTGCGCATTCTGGTAATCAGCCAGGAGTTTGGAGGAATTATTGAGGCTTGCGAGTTGAGGAAGCAGTCTTTCGTTAAGCAGCGCGATTGCTTGATCCATCTTCTGCTCCTCCATGAGCCGCCGGAGGTCCTGATGCATATGGCGCGTCGCCTCGAAGGTGGCTTGCAAAGTCGCGACGTCGGACGATGCCGCCGTGTTCTTGACCACTGCCGCGTATTCGCCGGCGAGCCGCGAGAAATTATCCTGCGCAGCCGCGAATCGGCTGCGCATGGCATCGGCCTGTTGCGCTTGCTGCAACATCATGGAGAAGGCGAGGCCCCGTTCGGCGGCATCCATCTCGATGGCTTCCCTGCCAATCTGGCTCGCAACAAAGCGCATGCGCGCCTTCACGTTGATCGCCTCGTCCAGAACGCTGCTCAGGCGATAGTTTACGGCCAGGGCTCCACCGCCCACAACCAGTGCCAATGCCACCAGCAGTCCTACGCTGCCGATCAGTTTTTTGCTTGCGCTAGTTTGCATTTTTAATGTCTTTCAACCTCCATGTTGCCGAGTGCCTCAATCCCTCTGTGTGCCTTTGAATGTTTATTGCTTGAAAGTAAATCGAAGAGTAGCTACTGCTGTTGCGGCCTTGCCGTCTTCGGTGAAGGGGGTGAACTTCCAATCTTTCACGGCCTTCACTACAGGTGCGGAAAGCATTGGATTGCCCGTTACTACCTTCACATCCGCTACATCTCCGCTGTCAGAGATTTTTACTTCCACTTCTACGTCACCCTGAATTCGCATCTGCTTGGCCATTGGGCTGTATTCAGGAGTTGTTCTCTTGAGCGCATTGCGTACGGCATCCTGGTGGGTCACCTTCATGTCGGCGGCCAAGGGCAGCGCCAGAAGGCAAAAAGTTATGGCAATCGATTTCAATTTCATCAAGTCCTCTCTCTTCCACATTCGTGGTTAAGCAACGTATCGGATAGATGGGATCAGAATTGAGCAAAAGTTATGAATTGGATTCGATCGGCTGAGCCAAGGGCGGAATCAGTGTTTGCGAACTGAGCGGCGCAGCGCTTCCTCAATTGCATGGGCAATTTTAGGTAGCGGGAGGGACTCCTCCACCGCGTTTGCCTTGACGGCCTCTCGAGGCATTCCGTAAACAACACAGGACGCCTCATCCTGTGCAATTGTCCATCCTCCGCGATCTCGAACGCGTTTCATGCCTTGGGCCCCATCGCTTCCCATTCCGGTCAGGATTACTGCCACGGCGTCCGGGCCAGCAACTTGAGCTACTGAGCCAAACAAGACGTCCACGCTGGGGCGCTGGTAGCAGACAAGTGGACCCTCCTTCACCGCAACCCGGTAGCCGCCTGCATGCTTTTGCAGCAGCATGTGGAAGTTCCCGGGGGCAATCAGAACCAGGCCGGCTCTGACTACATCCCCATCCTCGGCTTCCTTGATTTCCATTGGAAGTATCTGATTCAGCCGTTGGGCAAAGGCGCGGCTAAAGCCCGCCGGGATGTGCTGGGTAACCAGCATTGCCGGACAGTCGGAGCCGAATCCGCCAAGCAAATTTTCCACCGCCTGTGTTCCACCCGTTGAAGAACCGACAGCAACGATGTGTCTCAGCCTAGGCGTAGATGCGGCGGAAAGTGCGCCCGGCGTTGAATTTACACTTTGTCCGGTCGACACGATGCTGCGAACATTCGCCGATGCGGCAAGTCGTACTTTGGAGGCCAGTTGGGCTGCAAGCTCACCGACCGAATAGGGGCCGTTCGGCTTGCCCATCACATCCACAGCGCCGAGCCGAAGGGCCTCAACCGTAGCGGCGCAACCTGCCTGACCCAAGGAACTGATCACGATGACCGGCAGCGGCTGGTAGTGCATCAGCCGCTTTAGAAAGGTGAGACCGTTCATGCGCGGCATCTCGATATCGAGGGTGACAACATCGGGCGACAAGGCCAGAATCTTGTCACGCGCCACAAAAGGATCAGGGGCCGTGGCCACAACTTCGATGCCGGGCTCACCGGCAAGAGCATCGCTGAGCAATCTCCTTACGACAGCCGAGTCATCCACAATCAGAACGCGGATCGGGCCTGGGGAGCTGAGTCCGGTTCGAGTCATTCAGATGGAATCCAACTTCATGGATCTAGCCGATTGCTCGTCTGGGTCGAGTGAGAAGGCCAGTCGCAGAAGGCCTGATTCGAGGCGAAGCAACTGTACGATCTCCCCAATTGGCTCTTCGCCTTCAGGCAGAGGCATCGGGCTATCCAGACAGAAAATGGAGTGTTTGTCGAGGTGACTGAGCATTGCTCCACACACCATGTTCGTCAACTCGGCCATCACCGTTCGACAATCCTCCTCTGGACCGTCCTCACTGTAGCTTCCGAAAAAGCTGGTCGCCAGTTCCCTGGCTACTTCGCGCTCAAGCGAAATCGACAACTGCCCTTTGCTTGCGCCATGAAAATTGAGAGCTGCCCCGATTCGTGAACCGGATTGCAGTTGCGTGGCCGAGGTGCTGATTTGCGATTCGGCCTCCACGCTGGCAAAGAACATCGTTTCCAGCACCTGAGTTGCTGCCCCGGCCAAGTGATGGCCAAGCTGCGCCTGGTCAAAAACTGAATTCATCATCGCCTCCCTCCGAATCCGAGCCGGCGCCCGCCATGGCGCCTTCGGGTGTTACCCCAATTACCTTCTCGATCTCTTCGCGCAGACGTTCTGGAGCAAAAGGTTTTGTGACATAACCCTGCGCACCCAACTTGGCCAGCCGCTCCATTCTCGCGTCTGTTGCATCGGTGGATATCACGATTACCGGAATCATCGACAAATGCTCACGCCGCCTCATTTCCGCGACAAAAGATTCGCCATCCATTCGGGGCATGTTGATATCGGTAAGTACGACATCGACCCATTCCCCTTCCAGCTTCTCGAGCGCATCCTGACCATCGCTGGCCTCCAGGTATCGACCTACGCTAAACCTGGAGACTTCTATTACGCGCCGAATGAAGCGGCGCATTGCCGGTGAATCGTCGACCACCATCACATCAAATGACATATGAGCCGGTTCCTCTCTCGAAAGCTGCAATATCCTGCAAAGTTCTGTTTCATGTAATCAGGCGCAACGCTGTAGACTCAGCTCACGCGCCTCCTCTCCCGCTTCCTGCAAAAGCAGCTTTCCTGAGCCGACATCCAGACGTAGCGTTCGAGAGCTGTTTCCGCCGACCTCCTCGGCGTGAACCATGACTCCTGCCTTCCAGAAAATCTTCTTCATTGCCAGATAGTTTCGTTTTCCAATATTGAAGACTCCATTCCCATCCAGCACCTGAGCGCCTCCAGCGACACGGACCAACAACCGCTTCTTGTCGGCGCCTAACAGATATGCGGTTTTGAACAAGAGAGGAATTCCAGTGTCGGCATAAAGCGCCGGATTGTTCCTCGCCTTTTCAGAATCGCTCTGAGACTCCGGCAGCATGAAGTGCAATAGCCCCCCGACCCGCACGATTGGATCCCAGATCGTCACCCCGATGCAGGAGCCCAAGCCGTAGGTGACAAGTGTCTCTTCTGCCTTATTCGAGACCTTTAGATCTCCCACGCCGACAGCTAGCATAAACACCTCATTTCTCTCGTCAGGATCATGCAGCCTTGCCCTCCAGTTGACCGGGCTTCTTGTATACCGCCACCTGAATGTGTTCGAGAGTGTGGGAGATGCCATTCAAGCTCTCGGAATGACCCACAAGCAGATAGCCTCCCGGCTCAAGCTTGCTGGTCATCGCCGAGATGACACGCTCCTGGGTTGGGCGGTCGAAATAGATCATGATGTTGCGAAGGAAGATGACAGGGAAAGGGCCCTCAGCCGGGAGTGGTTCCATGAGATTGACGCGGACAAATTGCATCATGCCGCGAATCTCAGGTCGAAACCGGAAGTTGCCCTCCTGATCTCCCTTGCCCTTGAGCAAATAACGGCTGCGCCAATCCGCGCTCAGATTGCGAAATCGCTCTAGAGGATACACCCCGGCCTCTGCGCAGCGCAGCACCTTGGTCGAAATATCGCTTGCGCGCACCTTCGCCTGGCGGTAGGCGGCAGCCCCAAGCTCTTCGATCAACGTAACGGCGATCGAATAGGGCTCTTCACCGCTCGATGAGGCTGCTGACCAGATCGTGAAATTGGTTCGGCTCCTCAACTTTGGAACGATGTGCTTTCGCAGAAAGTCAAAGTGCGCCGGCTCTCTGAAAAAGCTTGTGAAATTGGTAGTCAACGCGTCGAGTATGTCGAGTTGCAGTTCGCCGCTTTTGTCGCGTTGGACGGCATCGAAATAGGCGGCCGGCGTTTCGTAGCCCAATGCCCTGGCTCGTTTCCAGAGCCGGCCGGCCACCATTTCCTGTTTGCCTTCCTGCAGTTCGATGCCAGCAGTACGATAAGCGAAATCGCGAACGGCAGTAAATAGCCGAGGACTTAAGCGATTCGTCGATTGAGCCGCCGCTGCGGTCAACATGCTTCGAGCAGGCTTTCTTTGATGACTTCCGCCTTCAGGTTGCGCTCGGAATAGATTGCCTCCAGGTCCAGGATGAGCCCAACACGTCCATCACCCAGGATCGCTCCGCCTGCAATTCCAGTCGTGTTCTTGAGACTGGCGCCCAGACTCTTGATCACCACTTCCTGCTTGCCGACAAATTCGTCCACCATCAGCACAAAGCGCTTGCCCTCTGTCTCCGCCACGATCAACAGTGACTGCGCTGTATCCTCGGTTTTTGGCTTCACTCCGAGTGATCGATGAAGCCGAATGAGCGGGAGCAATTGATTGCGCACCATCACCATCTCACCCCGGCTCTGCACAGTCGAAACTTGACCCTCGACCGGCCGGAACATCTCCTGAACCGAGAAGATTGGCAGAATATAGCGTTCTCTTCCGACCCCAACCACAAGCCCTTCCACAATCGCCAGAGTGAGTGGGAGCTTCAAATAGAATGTTGTGCCCAGCCCTGGTGTCGAATGGATGTCGATCTTACCGCGCAACTTCTGAATCTGCTTCTTGACGACGTCCATGCCTACGCCACGGCCTGAGATGTCGGTCACCTTCTCGGCGGTTGAAAAGCCAGGTTCAAAGATCAGTTGGAAGATCTCGGAATCGGTGAGATGGACTGACTCGTTGATCAATCCGCGCTCCCGGGCTTTGGCTAGAATTTTTTCCTTGTGAAGTCCACGCCCGTCGTCGACAATTTCGATTTGAATGTGGTCTGCCTGACGGTAGGCTTTCAATTGAACCCGGCCTGATTGTGGTTTGCCGGCCTGAACCCGGTCGGCTGGAGTTTCGATCCCGTGGTCGATCGAGTTGCGCACCATGTGCATGATCGGGTCTGTCAGCTCTTCAATAATGGTTTTGTCGAGTTGTGTGTCTTCGCCGATAAGCTCGACCTCGGCCATCTTTCCTGCCTTGCGCGAGGTATCCCGTACGAGGCGATTGACACGCTGGAACAAGGTGCCCACGGGAATCAGCCGAGTTGCCATTGCAACCTTCTGGACCTCCTCGGTAACTCGCCGCAATTGATTCAGATTGCGCTGCAGGCGAGTATTTTTCGTTCCGCTCAGCTCCGGATCCAGCCTCACCATCGATTCAGCAATTACCATCTCGCCAACCATGTCGAGCAGATAGTCCAGCTTTGCTGTATCAACCCGGATGGCGTGAGTATCGGTCGCCATGCCGCGCTTCGTTTTAGCATCCATCTGCTCAGCCGGTACTGCTTTAGGGTGCGTGGTCTTGGGTGTGTTCGCTGGCTGTGCGGTGTTCGAGGAACTTGGAGCGATTTTGGCGCCAAAAACCTCTGCCTGGACAGGCTTAAGCTCTTGCGGCTCGAGGTCGGGAG
>Ga0163144_10009772_pt1 | contig 20558 bp, 32 predicted proteins | sample OliLak19BULKMAT1_FD_123175 | JGI IMG/M metagenome (GOLD analysis project Ga0163144, IMG submission 123175) | Freshwater microbial mat bacterial communities from Lake Vanda, McMurdo Dry Valleys, Antarctica - Oligotrophic Lake LV.19.BULKMAT1 | ecosystem: Environmental > Aquatic > Freshwater >... | reverse complement strand
GAGCTGCGATGAGGCGAACTATCGGTACATTGCCGCCGCGAACCCCGCTACGGTGCTTGCGCTGCTAGATCGTCTGGACGCTGAGCGCGCGCGGGCGGATGAAGCTGAACTTGATGCACGCGAAAACGACGAGTACCTGCATGAATGCAACGCCCTCCTCGGCGAGACTGGGCATCATGTCCTTGAAGGAGTTATTGACGGGATTAATAGCCTCGCGAACGAGAGGGATGAGCTTCGCGACGAGCGCGATGCTTCACTGGCTGATATTGTGAGACTGCGAAACACGCTAAAAACATTGCGACAACGCCTGCTGTGGCTTGGCGAAAACTCAAGATATTGCGAAGGCTCGGCGGGGCACGTAGCGCGGTCCTGTGTTGCGGACATAGACAAAACCCTCGCCCACAAGGAGACTCCATGACCACCCCGAACCCCGCGACGGATGCCGTAGTACCCGCAGACGCTGAGTTCGTTCAGAACTGGCGGTACATGACCTCATCTAACGATAATTCCAACGCCTACATAACGCGTCGTGGCCTTGCGCGTCTGATTGCCCGTATCGACGCTGAACTGGCTGAGAACGCAAAGCTGCGAGACGCGCTGTCCTGGTACGCCGACGATCACCACTATCAGGCCGTCCACGCGATAGATCAGACGGTGCTCATCATGTCGGACTACGGCGAGCGTGCGCGGGATGCGCTCGAACCAAAGGTGACGAAATGACAACCGAAGAACTGAAGCGGCTGCGTGGTTGCATCGCATCAGTGATCCGCGCGATGCTCGCGAGCAAGGGGAGAGAAATGATGAGAGCACACAGACGTCGTAAAAATGACTTTTGGAACTGGCTCGCGAGCGGTTTCTCTCGCGCGGCCTGGGCCTGCTACCGAAAGTCCGGCGTATACAACCCACCCACGGATTCCCCATGAGAACCCCAAACCCCGCGACGGATGATGAACTACGCGCCCAGCATCAGGGCTTTCTCGACCGCGACGCTGCGGACCCTGGGGTCGTCTCCCCTGGGCAGCGCAAGGACTCTGAAGCTATTGTCGCCCTACTCTCCCGCATCAACGCCGAGCGCGCGCGGGCGGATGAGGCAGAGGGAAAACTGCAGGAGACGCGGTGTCAGCTGAATGCTGTGCTTGCTGACCCCTTGGCCGACATCAGGCCAAGATTACAAATGGAAATGGAAATAGGGCAGCTGCGCGCGGCACTGTCCTGGTACGCCGACGATCACCACTATCAGGCCGTTCACGCGGTTGAACAGACGGTGCTCATCATGGTGGACTACGGTGCGAGGGCGCGGGATGCGCTCGAACCAAAGGTGACGAAATGACAACCGAAGAACTGAAGCGGCTGCGTGGTTGCGTTACATCACGGTTCCGCTATTCGGTAGGCCCCGCCGAAGTCATCGCGCTGCTAGACCACATGGACGCCGAGAAGGCACAAGCTGACGATTTCTTCGAGGCGAGTGAGCGCAACGTGTCCGATATTCGTGAGCAGCGCGACGCCGCACTGGCGGAGAACGCAAAACTACGCGCGGCGCTCCAGGCCGTCTTTATTGACTCGATCGAATGCCCCGACTCCTCCGGTCAGTATTTCTTTACAAATTGGTCCATGGAAAAAGTGCGCAAAGCCCTCGCCCTCAAGGAGACGAAATGACCACCGAAGAACTAAAGCCGTGCCCATTCTGCGGAGGCAGGGAGCTGGAGATTGGCGCACTAGGCGTTGAGTGTAACGAGTGCGACGCGGTCGGACCCTCCGGCAAGGATGGCCTAGACATGTTATCGACCATCGCCGCGTGGAATCGCCGCGTGGCGGAGGCTGACGCCGCAGGATCCCGGCGCTGGGTTAGCGTGCTGCCCGTACAGGAGCCCACACAAGCCTGCGCCCACTGTGGTAGCGCGGGCATGCACTATTCTAACTGTGGGCGCTTCCTTGTGGAGCATACCCACGGGCGAAAGTACGGCTCCGCAAATACCGTGATCCGGCGATACAACCCCGACCTGAGTGCCGACAGCTCCTACCTGACCGGCAAGTGCTCAGACCTGAGCGAAGCCATCACTCCAAAGGAGCCGCCACCAACACGCGCATACATGAAGGACGGGATGCGCATTCTTGGTGTTGTTTGCCAGCAGTGTGGAAATGAGGAAACGATCAGCGATGCGCGCATAGTGGAGCCCGCACACGAAGCCGCACTGGCTGAAGTGAAAGTACTGCGAGAAGCACTTGAGAAGATCAGAGGCGGAGGCGTGCCCTCGGGCGTAGACGCAAACGTGCACGAGCGAATGCTGGCCATGTGCGCACTTGCGACGGGAGCCCTGTACACAAAGAAGCCCACCCCATGAGTAAACCCAAGCCCAAGCCCACCGCCCATCACACCATCTGCCAGTGCGAGAAGTGCAAAGACTCCCGAGAGTCCGCGTGGCTCCCGACCACATGCGCGCTTTGCGGAATCGCCCTTCAAGCCGGCGAGAACACCGCACTGGTTAAGGGCGTCCTAGCGGGACTGCCCGGAATAGCGCACGCTGGCTGCGCGATTTACGACTCAGCAGAACTCGACGAGCCACGGCGCGAGGGGGTTGATATGCCGATGAAACGGCCGAAGCCGAAGAAGGTGGGGAAGTGATGAGAGATCACTGGCGCCAGTGCGCCTGGCATAAACCCGTACAGCTAGGCTTCATTCAGTTTATGTTGTGGGCAGAAGCGCTGGAAAAAGCCGGTATGAAGCCGGGCATATGCGCAGACTGCAACTGCTGGTTCTACCCCTGCGAGATGGGTGTAAAACCCACGCGCCCAGCGAAGAAGGTGGGGAAGTGATGGGCTACGTCGATCCGCTATGCGGACAAGAGGCTGACGATGCGCTGAATGCGCAGCACGAGGCTGAGGACAACACGCCGGATTATGCATGGGTAGTCTGCCATGAGTGCTCCGGGGAGTTCGTGTCCGGCCACGACTGCGGCGAGGACGTATGTGCATGTCTTCACCCTGACGAGAATATGCGATGCCAAACCTGTAACGGGCGCGGCGGATGGAATGAACCCCCAACCCCAGCGAGGACGAAGTGAACAATGGAATTGCCAGGCGGTGTTTCAGCACTGGCGCGAGGGAGCGGCGCAAGCCGGGCTCGCGGTTCCTGGGCAATGAAGCGGCGGGTGGGAAACGCTAGCCCTCGCACGGTGGGGTTTCGGGGTGGCGACTCCGGCTTATAACGACGACCCACCGGCCCGCCGCTTTTTAACAACGCCCCGAGAGGGGAGAAATGAGGACGAGAAACAATGGAAACTATGAAGCAGTCTTTCGAGAAATACAGCCCAAAAAACTTCAAGAGCAAGATCACGGTAAAGCGCGCGATCGGGCCAGTGGCGTCGCAGTGGACAATTCCAACGCTTGAGGGTGTGATGACTGCGAATATCGGCGACTACATCATCGAGGGTCTGCGCGGGGAATATTACCCGTGTAAGCCCGATATTTTCGAGAAGTCCTACGAACCGGCGTAACAGAAACCCGCTGCCACGGACGGCGGCTCTTTCAGAACGAGGACGAAGTGAAACTACCAAGAGAAAACGTCTATATCTGCGCGCACAACTGCATTAACGTCACGGTTGACGTGGACGTGGGCGTGACGCCGTTTATGATGGCGTGTGTCCGCAAGCCTACGATGGCAAGACCTATTGACAATAAGTTTTTAGGCGCCGACGGCGTGTGCAACGGCACGGCACGGAGCACTTTCTACCCGAAGGCGCCGAGACCGGCGTACATACCAGCGCCGACGCACGAATGGTACAAGCCGATCGATCTAAAAGGGCTAAGTGCTGGCGAAGCCGCGCACGTCGCGCGAGGTGGTTTACTCCTCCGTCCACGCACCTCTGCGGAACCCGTGTACCACGACGAACCCCCAACCCCAGCGAGGACTGAGTGATGAACACGCAAGACGATGTTGAACAAGTGATGGCGCTGATTAAAGTATTTGGAGGGAAAGAAGCGCTTCTCGATGCACACCTTCGCGCGATGGAGACGATGACGATAACCGAGCACACGGTTTCAGGGTGGCTTTTCGGCGGCGAGTTCACCCTGCAAATCAAGTTCGACGGACACAAAACCAAAGGAACACCATGACCCGCGCCCTCATCGCCTGCCTACTACTCACCTCCTGCGCCCGCCCACTCCCGCCTCCCACCCGGAACGTCATGGAGCCCGCACCCGTGGTCGTGGGGCCGATGCAGCGCGGGCAGAAGCTCCGGGTATTCCCGAAATGAGCGCGTGTCCTCATTGCGTGGAGCTAGCTAAATCCCTTCGCGCCGCTGAGAGACTGCTTGAGTTCAGCGCAGCGCCACGACACCATCTCGGGCGGGTCGCGGTCAGATATGCGCTGGCGCAAAAACGCGCCCGTACGCTCGCCGCACGCATCAAGCGCGAGGGGGTAGCGGCAGCGGAAAGGGTGCGCAGAGCACGGGAGGCGTCCGCCAGGGCGAAGGCCAAAGCGGCTGCGAAGGTCAGGGGGGCCAAGGCCGAGGCGCGGTATCTCGCTGGGCTCAAGCGGCAGACGCCCGAGACCAGGCGGCAGGAGTACATGAAGGGCGTGATTGCCCGCGCGATGCAGTTATCGCGGTGAGTAGGTGCCTGAGTGTGGACGGGGTGATGGCTTTTTTGACAACCGCCCGCACATTATCCACGATTCCGGTACCCCGCCAAAGGATGCTGATCACCTCCTATGGCGAAAATTTTCACTTATCGCGGCAACTCCAAGGACGCACTCTACTCTCTCGGAGGTAAGGCTGGCGGCGACCACTACCACGGGGTGATCGACGTCAGGGCCTCCAGCCCAGCTTGACACGCGGCGTAACGCCAGCTAAGACGGCGCCTCATGCCGAAGAAGCCGAAGCGCAAGCTACCCGACATTCCCGTGAACGGCCCAGCAATGGACCCGCGCACCGACGCCGACTACCCCACATCCAATGTCGAGTTCACGCTCTCGTTCAACCCGCTGCCCGCGCGCGTGAAGCCGAAGCCAGCGCCGAAGCGGAAGCTCCCGAAGGGTTAGCCCTTTTCCTCGTCCTCCATGTCCTGCGCGAGCGAGTACAGCAGGGCCCGCGCTCGCTCATTGAACGGCGCTCGCTTCGCTTTCAGGCGGTCCACGCGCGCCTTGAGGTCGTCATCGACCGCGACCCCGACGACCAGGTTCAGCTTCCCGAAGGCTGGCTTCGGCATCTCTTTCTTCATTCCCATACTCCCTCCATCTCTCTTTGAACCACTGCCCGCGTTCCATCCTGAGCGGCAAGCGGTGGTATAAATTTAAGTTATCTTAAATTAAGCAGATTGCAGCTGAAACTATAGCTGCATGCGGCGAACCTAGTTGAATGTGGGAATGCGCCGCCATCATTTCCGTCCAGGCCATCGTGCTCGCGCTCGTCGTTTGCCTGTTTAGAGGCTCACGCTGAGTACGGCCGGTCGCCCGACAGATTACGACCCGAAGTACTGCGCCGAGCTCATCGCGCACATGTCCGCGGGGCTCTCTTACGAGGCTTTCGCCGGGTTAACCGGCGTTGCGCGTACCACGCTCTACAACTGGGAAAAGGATCACGAGGAATGGCGTAACGCCAAGGCGCGCGCCTTCGATGCGTGCCTCCTGTTCTGGGAGCGCCAGGGGATTAAGGGACTTTGGACCGTGTCGGACCGTGTCGGCTCGACTTGCCTGAACTCTCCCGTCTGGACGTTCAACATGAAGAACCGCTTCAAGTGGCGAGACAAGCAGCCCGAAGAGATCGAGGACGAGGCACGCTCGGCCCTTCGCCTGGCTTACCGGCTCGAGGACGAGGGCAGAAAGTGAGCGCCGCCGAAGCCTTCCGCACATCATCGACCCCGAGCCTCTCTGGGTTTGACCCGCGCGTGATCCCGTACCAGTTCCGCGTGATCCAGGACGTGCGGAAAAACTGGAGCTACAAGGACGACGAGGGACGAAAGGGCCGCATCCACGAGTTCATACTCTCTGGTTCGGTGGGCTCTGCGAAGTCGATCCTGCTCGCGCACCTGGGCGTCACGCATTGCCTGATGTACTCAGGCGCAAAGCTCGCCCTTTGCCGCAAGGCCATGCCCGACCTGAAAGAGACGATCCTCGCCACGGTGCTCGAGCACATGGAAGGCGACCTGGTCGAGGGCAAGGACTACACGCACAATAAGCAGAAGGGCTCGGTGCGCTTCTCGAATGGCTCAGAGATCATCTCGCGCTCGTGGGCGGATAAGAAGTTCAAGAAGTTCCGCTCGGTCGCGCTCTCAGCTGCCATCGTCGAGGAACTGACCGAGAACGACGACTCCTACAAGGCGTTCTATCCTGAGCTCCGCATGCGAGTCGGCCGCCTCCCGCACGTCCCGGAGAGCTGGATCGGCGTTGCCACGAACCCAGACTCGCCCGCTCACTGGGCGCATAAGCACTGGATCACCTCGAAGTCCCCGACCCGCCATGTCTACTACTCGGTGACGACCGATAACCCGTTCCTCCCGCCTGAGTACGTGGCGCAGCTGAAGCGGGATCTTGACCCCAAAATGGCGCTTCGGATGCTTGAAGGCCAGTGGATCGAGATCAGCCAGGAAGTCGTCTACCACGCGTATGACAAGGCCGCGAACTTCCGCGACCGCGACTACGAGTGGAGCGAAAAGCTCCCGATCGTCGTCTCGCATGACTTCAACATCGGCGTTGGAAAGCCCATGTCGGCTTGCGCGGGCCAGTACGACCAGGCCACGGACGAGTGGCACTGGGCCGAAGACTTTGTCGTGGACGGCGCCGACACCGAGCAGATCATGGAAGAGATCGCCGGCCGCGAGCTGTTTGAGCGGCGCTCGAAGTTCCTCGTTCGCGGGGACGCCGCGGGGAAGAACCGCGACACGCGCTCAAAGCGGACCGACTACCAGATCATTCAGAAGTTTCTCGCCGACTACCGCCGCACGGACGGGTCGCGCCTGGAGTTTGAGATCGAGATCACGGCGGCAAACCCGCCCGTTCGCACGCGCCACAACCTGATGAACGGCTACATGCGTAACACGCTAAAGGAGCACCGCTTCTTTGTTTACCGCAAGGCGCCGACTCTCGACGAGGCCATGCGGCTCACGAAGCTAAAGAACGGCGGCCAGTACATCGAAGACGACCAGCCCGCCTATCAGCACGTGGGCACCGCGGCCGGCTACGCAGTTTGTTTTGAAGCACTGAAACGGGGACAGAAGTCCTCATCTTCCTCGAGGTAATGACCATGGGCCTAAGACAAGACATCCCGACGCTGCTCGACAAGTGGGCCGACCACAAGGAATTGCTCGCGCATAATGAGCAGCTGTTCAACATCTTCGAGGGCGACCTACTGAGCTATGTGCTCGCGGATCTCGAGAAGCAGCTCTCAGCACATGCGTTTAAAGAAGCGTCGAAGCGAGTGGCACCAATCAACGTCCTTCGCAGGCTCATCGATAAGCTCTCGAAGATTTACGAGAAGGCGCCCAGGCGCGAGGTCGTCGACGGCTCGGAGTCTGATAAGAAGCTTCTCACCGACTACATCGAGGTGCTCGACCTCAACACGACGATGGGCTCGGCTGACGGCGCAAACGGCCTGTTCAACCTGTTCAAAAACTCGTGGGTTAAGCCCTACAAGGACTCGGACGGGAGCCCGAAACTCCGCATCCTTCCGTCCCATAGCTTCTTTGTCTACTCAGACGACCCGACGAACCCGACCAGGCCGACCCACATGGTCGAGATCATGGGTGAGTTCAAGGATGTGACGGGCGCGGTCCGCACCCTGTTCTACGCGTACACGGCGACCGAGTTCGTCGCGTTCGACGACGAGAAGACGATCCGGGTCGAGAAGATGGCGGACCTTCAGAACGTGGACGGCGTGAACCCGTTCGGCGCGCTCCCAGGCGTGTACCTGAACCGCTCAAAGCATCTACTCATGCCGAAGCCCGACTCCGACACGCTCACCATGACGAAACTCCTGCCGGTGCTCCTGTCGGACCTGAACTACGCGCTCATGTATCAGTGCTTCTCGGTCGTCTACACGATCGACGTCGACCAGGCCGGCCTGAAGCTCGGGCCAAACGCGCTCTGGGATCTGAAGAGTACGCCGACTTCTGACAAGCCGCCGCAAGTGGGCGTGATCAAGCCCGAGGTGGACTCGGACAAGGCGCTTACTCTTATCAAGGCGCTGTTCTCTCTTTGGATGGAGACGAGGAATATCAAGGCCGGCACCATGGGGCAGCTCTCAGCTGAGGATGCGGCGTCCGGAGTCGCCAAGGTCATTGACGAGATGGACACAAGCGGCGACCGGAAGCAGCAGGTTCCGTACTTCAAGGCGGGCGAGGAAGAACTCTTCCGGCTGATCAAGGACCACTTCCACCCGGTCTGGACGCAAGATCCTGACTTTAAGTTTCGCGGGATGCAGTTCTCTCCCAGGGCCATGATCAAGTGCGCGTTCGCTGAGCAGCGGCCAGTGACGGACTCAACCAAGGCCATCGACGACCAGATCAAGAAGCTCGGCGCCGGGCTTGAAACGAAACGCGGGGCGCTCAAGGCACTGTCTCCAGACGCGACCGAGGAAGAGATCGACGCGAAGCTCAAAGAGATCGCGGACGAGGCGGCCGAGAGTCAGGAGCGCCAGGCCGAGATGATGGGCGACGAGGCGGAAGTGGACGAGGACGGCAAGCCAGTACAACCTGGTAAGGCAAAGCCAGCGTTCGGCATGCGGCCGGTGGCTGGCGAGTGACCTACCCGCCGTTCGTCGCAGAGTTGATTGAGAGCGTGGAGGCTAAGGTTGAGGCCGGCCTCCGCGCCTGCATGAAGTGCGGCGACCACAAAAAGCCTGCCGAGTTCTACAAGAACGACCTTTACCGGGACGGGTTTTCTACCCGTTGCCGGACCTGTCACCGCGGCTACGAGAAGGTGCGCCGGCAGGACCTGAAGCCAAAGAAGCGTGGCGGCTAATGGCTACCGAGTGGCAACGCTTCACCGTCGACGTCCCCAGAAACCTCTCGGCCAGTGAGCGCGAGGCAATTGCGGACGAGGTGATCGACTTCATCCGTGAGCGGACAAAGGACGGCAAGTCCTGGCGCAACCGCGAGTTCGCGGGCTACTCGGACGCTTACGCGAAGTCACTGAACTTTAAGATTGCGGGCAAGTCCAAGGGCGACGTGAACCTGACCCAGAGCGGGGACACGCTCGGCGCGCTGACGCTTCTTGACCACAAGACAGGCCAGCTTGTGATCGGCTTCGAGAAGGGGAGCCAGGAGAACGCTATTGCTGACGGAAATATCCGCGGCACCTACGGCAAGGCGACGCAGACTGGACCGAAGCGGGACTTCCTTGGCATCACGAAGACAGATCTCTCGCGCATCCTGGACCGCTTCACGCCCGAGGACGAGGCCGCATCCAGGGGCGCAAAGAAGGCAGCGAAGTCTATGCAGGGCGAGGTCGTGACCGACTTTGAAAGCGAGGACGACGATGGCTAAGAAGATCGACACCCGCAAGCTTCAGGACGCCATTCGCGCGGTCATCCCCGAGATCAAGGCGCCCGCCAACATGCGCAAGTACGGCGACATGAGCGCGGCCATGATCAAGCTTCGGACGCGCCTGGGCTCTGGAGTCGACGCGTCCGGCGACTCAAAGAAGGCGCTCAAGCGCTTGGCCGACTCGACCAAAGAGAGCCGCAAGGCCAAGAAGAAAAAGGGCAAGCTCTCCGAACTCACCACGCCGAACCGCTCGAACCTGACCGAAACTGGGCAGCTTCTCGATAGCGTCGGCGTGACTAAGTCCGCCTATGGGTCCGTCACCGTGAGCCCGAGCGGCTCGCGAACTGACGGAAAAACGAATCAGAAGGTAGCCGAGTACGTCACTGACGGTGGCCGCCCCTTTAACAACCTGTCCAAGATCGAGATCAAGCGACTGTCCGAAGAAGTGAAGCGCGACCTGCGCGAAGCCATAAAAAAGCGATTGACCTGAAACGAAGAGAGAGGAAATATATGAGCACACCACAGCCAGGCTCCAGTGGAGCCGACCAGACCCCCGGTGGGGCGTCTGACAAACCCAGCGACAATCAGAATCCGAAACCTGAAGGCGACTCGAAGCCGCAGACCGTTTCTCACGACACCTACTCGAAGGTGCTGGACGAGGCCAAGAAGGCGAAAGCCAAGCTTGCCGAGTTTGAGCGCAAAGAGAAGGAGCGCGAGGACGCAAAGCTGGTCGAAACCGGCGAGTACAAAAAGCTTCTTGATTCCCGCGATGCGGAAAACAAGGAGCTGAAGGAAAAACTCGGCGGGCTCGAAGGCAAGATCGCAGACGGACGGAAGATGAACGCGTTTCTGGGTGCGGTGACGGGCGAGGTTCCTAAACAGTATTGGAACCTGATCGACCTGGACGGCATCGCGGTTGACCCGGCAACGGGAATGCCAGACGAGGCGAGCGTTAAGAAGGCGGCCGACAACTTCGAGAAGCTATTCCCGGAAGTGGTGAAGAAACCCACGAAAGGACGCCTCCCGAGCGATGCCCCGCAAGGGGGAGGCGGCAAGATTCTGTACAAGGACTGGCTAAAACTTCCCTACGAAGAAAAGATTAAGCGCCAGGTGGACGTAGTCGACTGAAGCGCGACCCTAGACCCTAAGAAAACTGAAGTGATCTCTGGCTGTCGGTGACGGCCTGCCTGCTCCCCGGTGGGGAAACGGAACGATCGATCAAACGATTGAACCCTTTCCACAACCGGAGGACTTAAAATGTCTCAGACCACTTTAGCAGCCGTCACCGACCAGGTTCAGAAATTCTGGCCCCCCCTGTTCATGGACGAACTTCGCAAGTCGGCAATGCTCGCCGGCATCGTCAACAAGGAGTATCAGGGCGAGATCAAGCAGGGTGGCGACACCGTGTACGTCTCCCAGATCAACGCTCCGACCGGCGAGAACCGCACCGTTGGCACCGACGCCGACGCGTTCGAAACGGACCAGCTCTCCATGAGCCGCATCGCGGTGGCCGCCGACAAGCGCGCCGTGGCCGCATACGAGTTCGACGACCTGGCCATGCTCCAGTCTCAGCTTGGGAGCAAGGACAGCGATATCCGCAAGGCGCTCATGTACGCCGTCGAGCAGCAGATGAACACGCATCTCTACTCAAAGGTCGCACCGTCGACCTCTGCCCCCGATCACCTGATCAACTCGGTGACCAACTTCGACGCCTCCCAGCTCCAGGCGCTCCGCATCCTGGCCGCTCAGGCCAAGTGGGAGAAGTCCAAGGGTTGGTGGGTGCTTGCCGACCCCGTGTACTACGGCGACAATCTCGCCGCCACGACCCTGACCTCCAAGGACTACGTGGGCGACGAATCCCCGGTCATCGGCGGCCAGATCGCAAACAAGCGTTTCGGCTTCAACATCCTGGAAGACAACTCGCTGGCGACTGACCAGGCCGTGGTCTTCCACCCGGACTTCCTGCATCTCGTGATGCAGAAGTCGGTTCGGTTCAAGGTGTCCGACCTGCACTCGCAGAAGAAGTTCGGTTTCGTGATCTCGGCCGACATCCTCTACGGCGCAGCTCTCGGCATCTCGGGCAGCAAGAAGCACATGCTCGTGAACGCCAACGGGTCGGCATCCGCCGTGGTCATGGCGACCTGATCTGACTTGAGGCTCTGGGCTCCGGGTTAACGCCTGGAGCCCGCTTCAACGCTCCAAACTTTTACGAACCAAAAAGGAAACTGAAACCATGGCGACTCTCAAGAAATACAAAGAACACGCGCAGTTCACCGGCCCGCTCGAAGTGGTCGAGATCGAGTACGACTTCGCGAAGGACGCGGGCTCCACGGGCGCGCTCGACATCATCAAACTGAAGGAAGCGGCCGTACTGGTCGACGCCTACACGAAGGTCGTCGCAGCCTGCACCTCGGCCGGCTCTGCGACCCTCATCTGGGGGGTCAAGGCCGGCGACACCGACGCATGTCTCGACGCCACCTCGGGCGCCGTGGCGTCCCTGACCCTCGGCGCAGTCATCCCCGGCGAGACGGCCAGCCGTCACATCAAGCTCGCGGCCGATGACATCCTCGAGATGACGATCGGCACCTCCGCCCTCACGGCCGGCAAGGTGAAGTTCGTCATGGTGTTTCAGAAGTTCTAAGATTTGAGACCCGAGAGGGGCTCAATGTAGGCGGGGAGCCGGAAACTCTTGGCGGGGTCGCCGGCTCCCTCACTAAACACCGAGGCATTCGTGATCAACCGGAACGTTACTCGCACGATACTGAACTCGACCGAGGCCACTGAGAAGACGAAAACTCCGTCTGATCAGGCGCTCGCGTGCGCGCTGACTACCGCTGGCTACCTGTATCTGGGCTTCAAGCAACCCTTCACGACCCGTTACTTCCACCTCGACACCCCGAACACGGTCGCCGCCACGCTCTCCGTCTCGTTCTGGGACGGCACCGCATGGACCGCTGTCGAGGGCCTGGTCGATCAGACCGCTGGCTTCACTAAATCGGGCTTCATCTCGTGGCTGAACTTCGGGTTCTGGGACATGAAGACCGTCTCTCCCATCACGCATGTAAACGCTGCGAACGCGGACCAGCTGGATCTTGAGCACTACTGGGTCAGGATCTCGACCTCTGCGAACTTCAGTGCGGCGACGTCACTCCAAAGCGTCCTGAACCTCTTCTGTGACTCCGACCTATTCCGAGTCTACTACCCGGACCTGGCCGACGACACGCGCTACCTCCCGCCCGGCCGTACCGACTTCATGGCGCAGTACCTGGCCGCGAAGGACATGGTCGTGATGCGACTCAAGCAGGCCGGAAAGATCAAGGACGAGGGCGATATCCTCGACGTGAACGAGGTTGCGGCCGCTGCGGTTCACGCTACGGCGTGGATCCTCCTGCACCCGATCGCGACCGGCGATGAGTCTCGAGCGAAGGCGAACGAAGCCTATAAGGCGCTCTCGCAGGAACTCTCGCGGGCGGTTCAGACCGTGGACACGAACTCGGACGGGCGCCTGGACGCTTCCGAGAAGTTCACCGGCACGACTTGGCTGAGTCGCTGATGGCAACCACCGTCTCCTCCATCATGACGCAGGTCAAAGCACTGGCCTCCGCAGAGCTTGGCACCGCCTGGCATGAGCTCCCGAACGTCCTGAGCCTTGATGCGAACGACGACCGACGCGGCTCGAAGGGCTACGGCGTTCGCCCACTGGGCGCGTCTGATGCGCCGTCAACGCTGAACAGCTACGCGCTCGACCACCAATTCCAGCTGATCCTGATGGACTCGGTCGCGCGCACGGACGACGACTCGCAGGCAATGACGGTCGCCGGCAACCTGTTCGACAAGATGGACGAGATTTACAAAAGCCTCGTTCGGACTAAGGTCAACCTGGCCGGAACGGTCCTCATCGTGGGGTCGCCGTCGCTGTCTGAGCCTGAGTTCATCGCAGGCAATAAGTTCGTGGCACTTCGCCAGAATTTCAACGTGAAGTACCGCCAAACCATTTGAGGGACTAAAACATGGCTACCGGCTTAACCAAGAATACCAGCGTCATCGGATTGGAAGTCGAATCGACCGCGGGAACCTACATCGCGCCCCAGGCGGCGACCTCTTACGTTCAGCCCATGGCTGACGGTTTCGAGATGGCACCGTCCCGCGAGAAGATCGACCGCGGCATCCTGACGAACTCGATTGGCAAGGCGACGCCCCGGCTCGGCATGCGCTCGGTGAGCGCGTCCCTGCCGTGCGAGCTTCGCGCCTCGGGCACCGAAGGGGCTGACGTCGATTTTGGCCCGCTCCTGAAGGGTGCGCTCGGCGCGACCCGCGCAATCGCCACGACCACGACCACGAAGGCGTCGGGTAACACCGCGACGCTGCTTCAGATCGAAGACGCGGATATCTCGAAGTTCAACGTGGGTGACGTGATCCTCGTCAAGCAGACGGGCGCTCATCACGTTTGCTTCATCACCGCGAAGGCCACGGGCGCAGGCGTAGCCACGGTCACCGTCTCTCCCGCTCATCCTTCCGGCGACCACACCGACTCGGTCGTCATCTCGAAGTCGACCATGTACTACACGGCCTCGACCGGCCACCCGTCGCTCTCGCTCAGCTACTACTGGGCGAACGAGATCACACAGAAGGCCATCGGATGCAAGGTCACGTCGATGAGCATCGACAACTTCGCAACCGGACAGGTCGCTGCACTCAACTTCGGGCTCGAAGGCCTGTCCTACGACGAGGTGAACGGGGCCGCTCCTCACACCGCGTCTTATGACTCGGGCATTCCGCCGATCATCCTCGGCGCCTACGTCTACAAGGACGGCGCGCTGATCGAGATCAACCAGTTTGGCCTGTCTCTGTCGAACGAGCTCGGCTTCATCACCTCGACCGGCAACGCGAGCGGCAAGTCTGCATCGCGCATCACGGGCCGCGAGATCACGGGCACGATCAACCCGTACAAGGATGACACGTCGGTCGCGTTCTTCGATGCATTCGACGACGCAACCGAGTTCAGCATGTTCGTCATCGCGGCCAACCCGTCCACCACGGCCGGCGAGTACGTGATGGGATCGGTCGTCGGAATCTATCTCCCGAAGTGCCTGGCGACGGAATGCAAGGTGGGAGAGCAGGAAGGAATTCTCACGGACGAGATCTCCTTCCAAGCTGTTCGCGGCTCGGATGGGGCCACCGAAGAGATGTACCTGGGGCTTATCTAACATGGTCATCTATCGCCTATCTGACCGCATCCCGGTTCAAGTGGGGGAGCTGAAGTTCTGGCTCTCGCCTCTGTCTTATGAGCAGAAGACGAACCTTCTCGATTGCAAGAAAATGCAGGCGGGTGTCGAGGTGACGGACGGCGGGCAGCGGGCGCGTCTGGCGCTGAAATTCGCAGTGAAGGGCGTCGAGGGCTTGAAGTGCGCGGATGGCACGGACTACGCGCCTACGATGGACTCGGACGGGACTCTGGCGATGAGTTCGGTCGACGAGCTGATCAACCTCGACGGATGTCTCCCGCTCGTGAAGGTCTGCGTCGGGCTCATTAATGGCGTCGGCGGGGATGAGATCGAAGGGGCAACGGTTGACCTGAAGGGGGTCATCTCCAGCGTAAAAAAGGACTGACTCCGGGTGCCTTCACCTCGTACCTGGAGCGGCGAATCGACGAGGTTTCAGGGCTGACGGTGAGCGAGTGGGTGGAGATCAAAGCGACCCTTCACGCGATCGAGAACGACCGATTTAACTGCTCAAAGTGCCTGACTAAGTACTCAGGCAGGGAAGACGGAAGCGCGATGACCGAGCGGGTGCGGCAAGCAAGCGGGTGTTACGGCGCGAAGGGCGCTACCCTGCATTCCATCGGTGATGAGATCCGCTTCTCAACCTGCATCGGAAACTTCTACCGGCCGCAGGTCGCATCACTGATGGAGTCGCATCGGAAGTTTGAGGCGGGCACGCTCCCGTATGCTGGCGGCCTCATGGACCAGCCGAACAAGGTGATCGAGATTTTCGGCGTACTGACCGCGCACCGGCTCGAGCGCCAGGCCGCCGAGCAACGCAAGGCCGACATGCTGGCGCGCGCGCCGAAGGGGGCGAAGCGTGGCCGGTGAAGCTAAGGTTTCTTTAGAGCTTGAGGTCACAGGAAACGCGGAAGCTAAGCTCAAGAAGATTGCGGGCGCGGTTCAGGATCTTGAAAAAACTGGTAACAGTTCTTTCGCAAACTTCGGGGCTTCTGCCGAAAAGTCATTCGACGTTGCCAAGAAGGTGGCCGTTACTTTCGGGTCAGTCGCGGCCGTGGTGGCTGGGGAGCTATGGGTGCTGAAAGAGGCGCTTGATCTCACCATGGAGGCCGAGACGGTTCGCGCTATTAACGCGCAGTTTGAGCTTCTCGCGACCAGTGCCGGGATCGCTGGCGAAGAACTAAAGAACGGGCTCGTGGCGGCGTCTGACGGCCTGATCGACGATACAGACCTAATTCAACTCGCCAACAAGGCGATCATCCAGATGGGCGCAAGCGCCGCACAGCTCCCGCCCGTGATGGAGTTGGCACGCAAGGCGACCAGCGTATTCGGCGGCGAACTTGCGGACAACTTCGAGAAGATCAATAGCGCAATCTCCACGGGTAACACGCGTGCAGTTCGAAGCCTTGGGATCATCGTCGACTCCGAAAAGGCGTACCGGGACTTTGCTTCGAGCATTGGGACTAGTGCCGACTCTTTGAGCGAAGCCGGTCGTCAACAGGCGATTCTAAACGCCGTTCTGAACGAGGGCAAAACGTCCTTCTCGGGGGTAAACGTCAACCTCAAGGAAAACACCGACACGTTTCAACGGCTAAGGGTCACGCTTCAGCAGATCGGTGAGACGGCTACCCTCGCGTTTGAAAAGCTCGCAGGGCCCGCCGTAAGGGCATTCCTGGGTGGACTGTCCGCCATGGCCTCCGACGCCAAGCGCTCGCTCCAGGCGAACTTCGGCGAGGGCGCCGAGAAGGCAAACGCTGCACTTGATCGAATCACCGAGAAGGTAAACGGCACGAAGGCCGCGATCATCGACCTTGATCGGGTCATGATCAAGAACCGCGGCGGCGATCCTTTCGTGGCACGCGACCGCGCACGAGAGATGGCGGGGCTGAACGCGGAGTTAAAGACCCAAAGCATCGAACTTGCCAAGGCTCAGGCAGAGGCTGAAAAGTTTACCGTAAAACAGGAGAAGGGCACCGCCTCAACGAAGGGTGGCACCGCCGCACTGATCGACAAGTCCAGGGCGATGAGGGCGCTTGCCGACGAGGGACAGAAGGTTGCAGAGCGACTTGCTGGAGAGGACCCAGCCGCGAAGTACGAGAAAGACCTCGTCGCATTCACCGCAGCTGTCGACGCCAAGCGCAATATTGATTTCACCTTTGAAGAGGGCAAGGCGCTGCTTGAGGCCGAGCGAGACGCGAAGGTGGCTGAAAAGCGCGCGTCTGAGATTGCCGATCTCATGGCTCGAAATGAGCTGATGATCTCTATTGATAAGGAAAAGTACGCGCGCGAGATCACCGAGAATCAAGGCGCCATTGAACGGAAGCTTGCACAGGAGCGGGCTGGAAGTGCCGCGCGGCTCAAGTATGAGCAGGCCGAGACGCAGCGGAAGGACAAGGAGAATAAGGAGCGCGAGCAGAATTTCAAGTCCTCGCTCGGCACGATCTCGACTCTCATGCAGTCAGGTAACGCCGAGCTATTCCGGCTCGGCCAGGCCGCAGCCATTGCGCAAGCCACTATGGACGGGTACGCCGCAGTTCAGAAGGCACTGACCGCAGCCCCACCGCCGTTCAACTTCGCGCTCGCCGCACTCGTCGGCACCGCGTCGGCCGTGAACATCGGAAAAATCGCCAACGCCCAGCCTCCGAAGTTCGCTGACGGCGGTATCGTGCCGGGTAACTCCATGGTGGGCGATAAGGTGCCGGTGCTCGCGAACTCGGGCGAGGTCATCCTCAACTCGGCTCAGCAACGCAGGCTCCTGTCCGTCGCAGACGGTGAGCGCGGCGGTGGCGGTCAGGCCGCGATCCTTGAGCAGATTCGGGACCGCCTTGACCGCCTCCAGCCGCAGGTCGCAGTCACGCTCGACGGCCGCGAGATTTTCAACTCGATACGCAACCAGCTCGGCGGCGGAAGGGCGTTTACATGAGCGAGTTTCGCATCCTGGATACGAACTACGCCTTTGACCCGGTAGTCACGATCGCAGCGACGAGCTCCGATACGAACTTCCCCGCGTCGAACCTAGCGCACCCGTTCCGCTCGCGCGTGTGGCGGTCCTCATCGGTCGCCGTCGCTCAGCGCGTGGTGTTTGACTTAGGGTCCACCGAAGAGATCGACTCGTTTGCGCTCCTATTCAACCCGATCGCGGGCGAGGGGATCAAGCTGTCCGACACGGCGGTCATCAAGCTTCAGGCGAATGCGACCGACTCATGGGCCGCGCCTGCGATCAACCAGACGGTGACGCTCGACAACGCCTACGAGGTCGCGACCCACTTTTTCGCAACATCCCAGAGTTACCGCTACTGGGCGGTTGAGATCACCGACACGGCGAACGCCTACGGGTACATCGAAATCGCAAAGGTGCTGCTCTCGAAGGCGACCCAGCTCGGGCAGACGCCTGAGATCGGCTTCACCGACACGCTCGAAGACCAGAGCAAGACGACCGAAACCCCCTACGGGCATCGGTACGCGGACGTCTACCCGACCCGGCGCTCGTTTGAATTCAACTACGCGGCCATGACGGAGGCGGATATCGAGACGCTTCAGATGATCTTTCGGCGTGTGGGCAAGGTGACGCCGATCGCGGTGGCGCTTGACCCAACCGCAACACTCTTCGATAAGGACCGCTTTTTCTTGTACGGCTACCTGAACGGGTCTTTCAAGAGCACGAACCGCTTCTACAGCTACTTTGACAGCGGCCTCCGCATTGAAGAGGCGCTATGACCTTGATCGTCGAAGAACTCCTGACTACGTTGACCCTGGAAGTGACGACCGACGCCAAGGTGAAGCAGGTCTATGCGGTCCGCCCGCACATGTACCGGCACGGTTCGCCCGCTGGCTCGGTGTATGTGGAGATTCGCACCACTGCGGACGCGGTTGTCGCAACCAGCGACACTCGCGCGATCACGTCGATCGGAACCGGCACCTACTGGCACGGCAAGTCTCGGTTCGTGGTGTCCGCCCATCTCGCGCCGAACACCACCTACAAGGTCGTGCTGATTGCGTCGGGCTACACGTTCGCGGAAGCGGCGTACCTCGGATGGGCCAATAGCTTTGATCTGGCGAGCCTCGAGGCCACCTACACGCCCGCCGTGGGCTTTAGCGCGCCTCTGGCGGTTGAAATGTGGACGAGGCGCCACGCGCCAAAAGGAGCGGCCTAATGGCACGAGTACTTGACCTAGATGATGGTTTCACAACCGAGAGCGCGCCGACGCTTGGCCTCCTGTCCCGAGTGACGGGCACCCGCGCCGCGCCCACTGCGATTGTCGCCGGAACGGGCGTCACCGTGGCTGGGGTCGCGCGCGAGATCAAGTTCATCACCGGCTCAGGAGGCGCTGTCGACGTGACGGCGAACCCACAGGTAGCGGCCGGAACCACGGGGCAGGAACTCATCCTGATCGGCCGCTCCGACGTGAACACGGTCACGCTTGAAAACGGGACTGGCCTTGCGCTGAACGGAACGTGTGTTCTCAGCGAAGGCAGCACACTCCATCTCGTCTATGACGGAACCAACTGGGCAGAGGTAACGCGCAATGATCTCTAAAATCGTATCGGCACTCCTGATCTTCAACCTCGCCATGGCGCCAGCGGCCTACGCAGCACCATCAGCCGATCGCCATGTGAACGCGACCGAAGTCAGGAACGGTGTAGGCAAGGTCGTCATTCCGTCCACGGGGACCGTCACTATCCCGACCGGCACCTCGACGCTTGCGACCGACGCGCAGATCACGACCGTCACAAGCTCGGTGTCAAACACCACGACCGGCCACGACCATGACGGCACGGACTCAAAGAAGGTCATCGCGACGAACCTTGACCCGACCGGCGCCACGACGAACCAAGTGCTAAAGTACAACGGCTCGGCGGTGGAATGGGGCACCGGGGGCGGCGCTGGGGGCGTGAACTTCATCGGGCAGACGACCGCATGGCTTCCCACGAACACGAACGACCGCGACCTGGATACCACGGTAGGTAACTGGCTCTCGTTCAGGGACGCTGCCGCGACTCTGCCAGTGGACCTGACGGCCGGGACTGCGAACGTCACCTGCACGCGGTCAACGTCAGACCCTCTCGACGGCGTGGCGTCCCTGCTCTACACGCAGACCGCAGCAGACCGACAGGGCGAAGGTTGCTCGGTCGTGTTCAACGTCCAGCCAGCCTACCAGGGCGCGACCGCTACGATCACGGCGGCGCTCAGTGTCGCGTCGGGCTCGCTTGTCTCGGGCGACCTGAAGTTTTTCGTGTACGACGTGACCAACTCGACCCTCATCACGCCGGACAATAACGATATCGTGGCGAACGGGGTGTTGACCGCGACGTTCCCCACGACCGCGCGGGCAGCTACTCCGGCGAACCAACAATACCGGCTGGGCATTTATCGCGCGACCGCGACGGCAACCGCCGTCACGCTGAAGTTTGACAACTTCTCGGTCTCGCCCGGCGTAGCGGCGTATGGGATGGCTGGGTCGAACACCACGTCATACACGCCGACCTACGTTGGATTCGGTACGGTCGCCAACTCTGCCGTTTATTACTCTCGCGTCGGTGACAAACTCTTTGTGCAGGGCCGATTCACCACGGGTACGGTTTCTGGCTCCACTGCCTCGATCTCACTCCCCACCGGGCTCATGGTGGACACCGCTAAGATTAACGCCGCCGTCACGTCCACGGTCGGGCAGCTTTCTAGAGACGCCGTAACTGCGCCGTACACGTTGGTCGTTAACACGGATAATGCGAACCTGCTTTATATTGGCGGAAATGGTGGGAGCTCCCCACTAGCCCGCGTTGTCGGCACCGAGTTTGGAAGCACCCAGGGCGTTTCATTCCAGAGTGTTGGCATCCCGATCGTCGGCTGGGACGCGAACG
>Ga0163144_10009769_pt1 | contig 20561 bp, 18 predicted proteins | sample OliLak19BULKMAT1_FD_123175 | JGI IMG/M metagenome (GOLD analysis project Ga0163144, IMG submission 123175) | Freshwater microbial mat bacterial communities from Lake Vanda, McMurdo Dry Valleys, Antarctica - Oligotrophic Lake LV.19.BULKMAT1 | ecosystem: Environmental > Aquatic > Freshwater >... | reverse complement strand
GCGACATCGGGTGCGACATCGGGTGCGACATCGGGTGCGACATCGGGTGCGACATTGGGCGCGACGCGAGAAGCGGCAGCGCGATTCATTCCGATTCCCGTGGACCCGCTGCGTGCACTGTTGGCGCTCGTCGAGCCGATGTTGCTGTCGGTGCTGCCGTTTTCGGCGGGACAGCTCACGTCGTTCATCAATGCGAGCGACGCGAGTGCGCCGAGTGCGCCGAGTACGTTGCGCGACCAGTTGTGGTCGCAGCTGCCGGCGCCGGTGCGTGGCGTCGACGCGATGCTGGGTACTGACACGACCGTGGCGGCGGAGTGTCACGTCTATGCGCGCTATCTGGCGGACACGAATCCGACGCCGTACGTGGTGGATGCGTATGCCCGACTGCGGCCGACCGCGTCGCGCTCGGCGCGGGCGGATGCGAGGCTGATCGAGCGGAGCCTGCTGGCTGCGTCACGCTGGGGCGCCTGGCCACTGCGCGTCGCGGATGGCTACGCGCGATTTTTTCTACCGCGCTCAGTGCTGCGGCGTCGCCTCGTGCTGATGCTGGCGATTCTGGAGAACAGCCCGGATGGCGAGCGACAACTCAACTCCGGCGACGAAGGCTCGCTGGTGGCGGTCGGCGCTCGGTTGATGCTGACCGGGGTCGCGAGCGTGTTGTGCCTCGCGATTGGTGTCGTCTGTTTCGCGCCGTTCCATCTGCTGAGCGGCGGCGATGATACGCCCGTCGAGGCGGCGCATTGAGTCGCGTCGTTGTGGTGGGCTCCGGGGCGACTGGCGTGCACTTCGCGCTCACGGCGCTGGAACGCGGGCATGACGTGACGCTGCTGGACGTAGGGAACGAGCGTCCGTCGCCCGTGTTGCCGCACGCCTCCTTCGATCAGCTCAAGACGGAGTTACCGGATCCGGTGGGCTACTTCCTGGGCGAGCGCGGTGAGGGCGTGGTGTACCCGTCCACCAGCGCGTCGTATTACGGACATCCGCCCAGCAAGCAGTACGTCTTCGACATTCCGCGCGGTGTGGACACGAGTACGACTGCGATGTCGCCGAGATTCAGCTTTGCGCGGGGTGGACTGGCGGAAGCGTGGACCGGTGGCGTGTACGCGTTCAATCGTGATGACCTCGCGCCGTATCCCATCCCGTACGACCAGATGCACCGCAACTACGAGATCGTCTCGCGCCGCATCGGCATCGGCGCTGTGCGTGATGACCTCGAGCGGTTCATTCCGTTCAACGACAGCTATCGCACGCCGCTGCCATTCGACCGGCACTCCCAGTGGTTGTGGGACCGGTATCATGCACGGCGCGATCGTCTGCAGGCATCGCACGGCTTCTTTCTCGGTCGCTCGCGCGTTGCCTCGCTGAGCAGCGACATGGGTGAGCGTAAGGGGTGCGGACAGCTCGGACGTTGCCTGTGGGGTTGTCCAAACGAATCGATCTACAGTCCGCTGCACACCCTGCGCGACTGTCTCACGCATCCACGCTTCACCTACGTGCCTGGCGTCCTGGTGCGGCACTTCGAGTACGGCGAGAACGGTGCGGTCACGCGCCTGATCGCACGTCGCATGGATACGCGCGAGCCGGTGACCTTCGACGGAGAGCTGTTCGCGCTGGCCGCTGGTGCGCTCACCAGTTCACGCATCGTGCTCGAGTCGACGTATCGCCACACCGGTCGCGTGGCGGTGCTGCCGGGACTGATGGACAACCTGCAGATCCACGTGCCGTTTCTCACGCCCGCGCTGATCGGCACGAAGGTGCAGACGGCGAGCTATCAGTTCCACCATCTGGCGTTCGGTGTGACTCGCCCCGATCCGCTGGATTACGTGCACGGACAGATCACGACACTCAAATCGGCGTCGGTTCATCCGATCGTGCAATCGCTGCCGCTCGATCTGCGGGGGTCGATCGGTGCGTTCCGTGCCCTTCGCGCGGGGCTGGGTGTTGCCAACGTGAATCTGGCGGACACGCGGCGCGAGGCGAGTCTGCTCACGTTGCGCGTGACACCAGGCGCCGAGCACGATGTGGAGCTGGTGGTGCGCTACAGCGAAGATGCCGCGGAGCCGGCGCGTATGGACTCTGCGGTGCGCTCGGTGAAGAAGGCGCTGACCTCGATGGGGTGCTTTGTGCCGCCGGGCATGACGCGCGTGTTACCACGCGGCACGAGTGTGCACTACGCCGGCACGATGCCGATGTCGCAAACTGCGGGTGAATTCACCTGTGCGCCCGATGGGCGCAGTCACGCGCACGACAATCTGTACATTGTCGATGGTGCAAGCTTGCCGTTCCTGCCGGCCAAGAATCACACGTTCACGCTGATGGCAAACGCAACGCGCGTGGCAGACGGTCTGCCACGCGCGTAGGAACCTGCCCGATCACGCGCGCTGCGTGCGCGGTCGCGCTGTTCGTGGTGGCGCCGTTCGTTAGCGCGCTGTTCGCTACCGCGCCGCGAGGTTGGCGCGCTGATCAGCCACCACATCTTCGATGATCTTCGAGAGCGGCGTCTTCGGGCGGAAGTTGATGGTGCGCTCGAGCTTCGTGACATCGGGCACGCGACGCATCATGTCTTCAAAGCCTTCCGGATACGCTTCGGCGTAGGGCACGAGCTTGATCTCCGAGTTGGAACCGGCCGCGTCGCGCACCATCTCGGCGAGCCGCATCATCGAGACTTCTTCGTTCGAACCGATGTTGAAGACGTCGCCGATTGCGGCCGGGTTGCCGAGCAAACGCAGCAGCGCCTCGACCGCATCCTGCACATGACCGAAGCAACGTGACTGGGTGCCGCTGCCGAATACCGTGATCGGCTCACCGGCCACCGCCTGCGCCGCGAAGTTGGGGAGCACCATGCCGTATCGACCGGTCTGGCGCGGGCCGACGGTGTTGAAGAAGCGCACCACGATCACCGGTACACCCTTCTCGCGCATGTAGGCGAAGCCCAGCCACTCGTCCATCGCCTTGGAGCAGGCGTAGGCCCAGCGCGAATTGCTGGTGGCGCCAAGCTGCAGGTCGTCGGACTCCGAGAAGGTGGCCTTGGAGCTCTTGCCGTACACCTCGGACGTGGACGCGAGGAGCACGAGCTTCTGCTTCTTGGCCGCCGCTTCGAGGACCGTTTCGGTCGCCCCGATGTTGGTCTCGATGGTGTGCACCGGGCGTTCGACAATGAGCCGCACGCCGACGGCGGCCGCGAGATGCACGGTGACATCGCACCGGTCCACGCATTCGGTCACCAGCGGCACATCGAGCGCCGAACCGATCCTGTACTCAAACCCCTCGCGACCGATGAGGTGTTCGATGTTGCTCATGCTGCCCGTAGACAGGTCGTCGAGCACCAGCACACGATCTCCGCGATCGAGGATTCTCGCCGCGAGATGCGAGCCGATGAATCCGGCGCCGCCGGTGATGAAGATTTTCATGAATGGGTCCTTGGAAGAAATGGTCTAGCGAGCGATGAGCGTCAGCACGCCGGCAGACGGCATGACAACACGCAGTGCGCCACCCGCGGTCACCAGAGAGTCGGGCAGCGTACCATGCGCAACGTTGCGAGTGGCGAACGTAATGGTATAACGCCCGGGCGCGAGCCCGGTCACGAGAAGGTCGGTGGACCGCATGGTTCGGATGGCGACGGCCAGCCCGCCGGCGGGGATGCGGAAGGCGACCGGGCGCGTTTTCGGGTCGTCGGAGGTGGCACCAATGCGCACGGCCCCCAGCGGCGCGGCCCGAAAGACCTGTCGCAGGAAGCGCGTGCGTTCTCCCTCCCGAACCACGGGATGCAGGGAATCACTCACATCCACGCGGTAGTACAGTCCGCCATCGTCGGGGCCGTCGGTGTCGATGGCGAGCGCATACTGGCTCCACGCGGAGGCGTGGCCGACGAGCAAATCGTCGAGCAGATCGTCAACGCCACTGCCGATGTGCTCCAGCATCGAGGTGGCGACGGTGTCACGACGGGCGCGCTCGGCGATCCCCGCCAGCACGCCAGGGCTGACACCTCGGTAGCGATGGTACGAGAACTCGGCCAACAGCGGCGTGACCTTGGGCACCGCCACCATCGCGTCGTAGTAGCGCACGGCACCGGCCATGGAGGTGTTGGAGGGGCCGACAAAACGCAGGCGGATGCCGTGCTCCGACAGTCGGGCGGCGCTGGCCACGATCGCTTCCCCGATGGCCGTGCCACTCCAATCGTCGGTGTTGTCCGGCTCGAGGATGATCTCCCAGAGGTCGGGCACCAGCTGGTAGCGGTCGCGCATGTGCAGCACGGTGGCGAGCACGAACTCCGCGTACTCGTCGGCTGATCGGTGATCGTAGCGGCGGTCGCGCGGGCACTGCCGGAAAAAGGCGACGTAGGTGACCGCCAGCAGCAGCTTGCGACCACGTGCAGCGAGTGCGCGCTGCAGTGGGAGCACGAGCGTGTCGATGGTTTCGTCGAGCTCCGTGAACTGAAAGCCCCTCGGGTCGATGAGACGCGGGTCGTCGTTGTCGTTGACCGTTTCGTATCGCGCACACCGGGCGTCTTCTCCACTGAGCAGTCCGTGGCGCCTGTCGCGCAGGTAGTCGCGCGTCTGTTCGACACCGCTTCGCACTTCGAGCCGCATGCGGTTGATGCCCAGATCATTCACCGCGAGCGCCAGCAGCGTATCGCGAAAGCGCGGGTAGGCACTGCTCCACTGCCCGCCCTGTGCCGTGGCCTCCCAGCCGGTCATGGTCTGGTGGTGTTCGGCAGGATCAACGACAATGTGCACCAGGCCCGTGCGCTCGGGTGCGCACGCAGCAGCCGACCCGACGAGCAGGAGACTGAAGGCGGTGACGCGCGTGCGTTGGAGGAGGGAGACCTGTCGCATGTTCAGCGGTTGAATGTACGCGGACGTCATGCCGCCGGAAGCGACGACGCCACTTGGCTTTACCCTGTCCCTCCATGCCTGTACATTCGACGCAACTACCTATGACACAACGTCGCGGATGAGGGATCGGTCGTACGATGCGGTGGTGGTGGGCGGCGGATTTTTTGGTGCGTCGCTGGCTACGCATTTCGGACGAGGCGGAGCACGCGTACTGCTCCTCGAGTCGGCGCCGGTGCTTCTGGGCCGAGCGTCGATCATCAATCAGGCCCGAGTGCACGCCGGCTATCACTATCCGCGCAGCTACCTCACGGGGCTTCGGTCCCGCGTCAATGCGCCGCGTTTCATCGACGAGTATCGCGACTGCATTCACGATGATTTCGCGCACTACTATGCGATCGGTCGCACGTTTTCGAACGTGACGTCCGCGCAGTTCAAGCGGTTTTGCGAACGGATTGGTGCGGCGCAGTCGCCGGCACCGGCACACGTGCTCAAGCGCTTCAACGCGGCCTTCATCGAAGATGTCATGCGGGTGCCGGAGTACACCTTTGACGCGGTGCGCCTGCGGGCGCGCGTGATGCGCGACCTCGATGCAGCTGGCGTGGACGTCGCGCTGTCCTCCACGGCGCTTCGGGTGTCGCGCGCCATGCCGTTCGGCATCACGGTCGAGTATCGCACCGCGACGCAGGAGCTCGAGGCGCATGCGCGCGACGTGTACAACTGCACGTATTCCGGGCTCAATCGCCTTCATGCGGCGTCGTCGCTGCCCATCGTGCCACTCAAGCACGAACTGACCGAGATGGCGCTTGTCGAGCCACCGCCCGAGTTGCGCGATGTTGGCGTGACGGTGATGTGCGGCCCCTTCTTCTCGATGCTCCCCTATCCGTCACGCGGCCTGCACACGCTCAGTCACGTGCGCTACACGCCGCACCTCTCGTGGCGCGATACACCGGATACCCCGTACCGGGATGCCGATGCGCGATTGGCGGAATACGGCAGGGGGAGCACGTTCCCGTACATGGTGCGTGACGCGGCGCGTTATCTGCCCGTCATCCGCGGGTGCGCACAGCGCGACTCCCTGTGGGAGGTGAAGACCGTGCTGCCGCGCAGTGAAGCCGACGACAGTCGTCCGATCCTCTTCAGCCACGACCATGGCATCCCGGGATTTCATTGTGTGATCGGATCGAAAGTGGACAACGCGTACGACATGCTGCAACGCGTCGATGAAGAAGCGGCGCTCGCGTCTGGAGCGGGAGCCGCACCCGGCCCGACGACCGAGCGTGCGTCGTGACCGCATCCGATGTGCTCGTCTCGGTCGTGGCGCCGTTGCACAACGACAGCGATATCCTCGCCGCGTTCGTGGAGGAAACGATTGCCACGTTGCGCCAGCACTACGTGCACTACGAACTGCTGCTGGTGGACGATGGTTCGACGGACGATACGGTGCGCGCCGTTGATGAGCAGCTCGCGCGCAACGAATCGGTGCGACTCATTCGACTGTCGCGGCGCTTTGGCAGCGAGGTCGCGATTTCGGCCGGGCTGGACGCCGCGATCGGCGACTTCGTGGTGGTGATGATGCCGGACAGCGATCCGCCCACGCTCATTCCGCGCATGGTGGAGCAGTCACGACAGGGGGTTGGCGTGGTGTTTGGTATTCGCACCAGCCGCGCGGGCGAGTCGGTGCTGCTGCGCATGGGCGCGGCGCTGTTTTATGGCGCGGGCAACACGCTGTTCGGGTTGAACATCCCGAAGAACTCCACGCACTTCCGTGTGCTGAGTCGGCAGGCGGTGAACGCGGTCGTGCAGATTCGCGATCGCAACCGCTATCTGCGCACGCTGAGCGCGTACGTGGGCTACGCCAGTCAGAGTGTGCAGTACGAGACGTTGCGCCGCCGACGTGTGCCGCGCCGCAAGAGCGTGCTCGATGGGGTGAAGCTGGCCGTGGGTATCATCGTCGCCAATTCTCTGCAGCCGCTGTACCTCGCCGTAGGACTTGGCCTGCTGGTGGTGGCGGCCAACGTGCTCTTTCTCGCGTACGTGGTGACCATTTACCTGCTCAAGCGCGATGTCGCCGAAGGGTGGACGACACAATCGCTCGTACTTGGCGCGATGTTCGGATCGATGGGGCTGCTGCTGACCACGGTTGCGGCGTATCTCGCACGCCTGCTTGGCGAGAATCAGGATCGACCGCTGTACTTCCTGCTCGAGGAGCGGCAAAGCGCCGTCGCGTCGAGCGCTGAAGATCGCATGAACATCGTGACGGATCCCGTTGTCCGCTGAACCGATGACTGCACGCGCCGTACCGGAGCACCGGGTCACGGAGTTTCGCGCGAAGCGCACGCGCTATTGCTGCGCGGTGTTCGTGCTCAACGAGAACGGCCGCCTGCATGCACAGCTCGAGCGCATGCGCCCCTATTCCGATCTCGTCGATATCGTCATCGCCGATGGCAACAGCACCGACGGCTCGGTGAGCGAGGAGCAGCTGCGACCGCGTGGCGTGCGCGCGCTGCTCACCAAGACCGGTGCCGGCAAGCTGAGTGCGCAGATGCGCATGGCGATGGCGTATGCGATGGACGAAGGCTATGACGCGCTGATCGTGATCGACGGCAACAACAAGGACGATCCGTCGGCGATCCCGCTGTTCATCGCCGCACTCGATGGTGGTGGCGATCATCTGCAGGGTTCGCGCTTCATTCCGGGCGGACACGCGGAGAATACCCCACCGGCGCGGTTGCTCGGCATCCACCTGTTGCACGCCCCGCTCATCAGTCTCGCTGCGCGCACGCGCTATACCGACACCACCAATGGCTTCCGCGCTTACAGTCGCACGCTGTTGCTCGATCCGCGCGTGGCTCCGTTTCGTGCGGTGTTCTCCGCGTACGAGTTGCACTACTACCTCGCCATTCGTGCGGCACGACTGGGCTTTCGTTGCGCCGAGATTCCGGTGACGCGCGCGTACCCGTCGCACGGACCGGTGCCGACCAAGATCAGTCCGATCAGAGGGAGCATCAAGATTCTGCAGACACTCATGCGCGCGGTGATGCACAAGTACGATCCTCCAGCGGCGACGAACGTGCCGACGAACAACGGAGCGCATCATGCGTAGCGCCTTGATCGGTTCCACCGGCTTCGTGGGCGGCACGCTGCTGCGACAGACGACGTTCGACGATCTGTATCATTCGACGGACATCGAAACGATTCGCGGACGCTCGTACGACCTGCTGGTGTGCGCCGGTGCGCCGGCCGAGAAGTGGAAGGCCAACAAGGAGCCCGAGCGCGACAAGGCGAACATCGCGCGATTGATGTCATGCCTCAGCGAAACGAAGGCCGCGCACGTGGTGCTCGTGTCGACGGTGGACGTGTACGGGACACCGATCGAAGTGGATGAGGACACGCCGATCGATCCGGCTACGGCCACCGCGTACGGGCGCCATCGATTCGAGCTCGAGGAATTCGTGCGCGATCGCTTCGACACGACGTGCGTGCGGTTGCCCGGACTGTTCGGTCACGGTCTCAAGAAGAACATCATCTACGACTTGCTGAACAACAACGCGGTCGACACGATCTGCGCCGACAGCGTCTTCCAGTTCTATCATCTCGATCGACTGTGGCGCGACATCGGCACGGCGCGCGCACACGAACTGCGCACGGTCAACTTTGCGGTGGAGCCGGTGAGTGTGCGCGATGTGGCGCGCATCGGCTTCGACAGGATGTTCGAGAACCTCAAGCCCACGACGCCCGCGCGCTACGACATGCGCACCAGGTACGCAACGCTTTTCGGCGGCAGCGGTGCGTATCTCTCGTCGCACGACGAGGTGTTGTCGGCCATTCGTGCATTCGTGATCGACTGGCGCCGGGGCCACGCGTGAAGCTCGCGGCGTCGAACATCGCGTGGAAGCGCGAGGACGATGCAGCGGTGGCCGAGTTGCTCGTCGAGTACGGGGTGAGCGGCGTGGAGATCGCGCCGACGGCCGCGTGGCCGGAGCCGTTACGTCTCCCGCGTGCAGCGCTGGAGGAGTATCGCGCCTGGTGGGAAGCGCGCGGAGTTCAGATCGTCTCGATGCAGGCGCTGCTGTTCGGAAAGCCGGAACTCACGCTCTTTGGCGATGTGGACGCACGTGCGGGGATGCTGGAGCACCTCACCGGCATGATGGATATCGCAGCGGCACTCGGCGCGGGTCCGTTGGTGTTCGGCTCGCCAAAGAATCGCGCGGTGGGCTCGTTGCCAAGAAACGAAGCAGCGCAGATCGCGGTCGACTTTTTTCGCGCAGCCGGCACGCGCGCCGAAGCGCGCGGGGTCTGTCTGTGTATGGAGCCCAATCCACCGGCATACGACTGCGATTTCGTCAATACTGTGTCCGATGGAATGGCGCTGGTTGATGCGGTTCATCACCGCGGCTTTGGCCTGCACGTGGATGCCGGCGCCATGTCGCTGAATGTCGAGTCGGTTGCGGAGACGATCGCGAACGCCGCGCGGGTGACGCGTCACTTCCACGCGAGCGAGCCGTTTCTGGCGACGTTGGGCGATGGTGCGAGCGATCACGCGGCCTGTGCCGACGCATTGCGAGGTGTCGGCTACGACCAGTGGGTATCGATGGAGATGCGCGCGCCGGCCGACGGACTGGTCGGACTGCGACGCGCGCTCGGTGTACTCAGGGCGAACTACGGCGCCTGAGTACCACCAGGTCGCCAAAGGTGCGATCGAGCGCAAACCGCTCACGCACGCGCACACCGACGGTCCTGCGCCAGCGCAACTCGGCGAGTGGCCGCTCCACCACGACGCCGCGATAGTGCACACTGGCGAGATACTCGCCCGCTGTCTTCACGATGCTGGGTGTGAACGGCGCCTTCGCGCCGATGGTATCGGCACCGGGAGGAGCGTAGAGCCGCTCGTACCACGGCTTGGCCATGACGACCAATGCGTCGGCAGGCTCGTTGATCCATTCGCCCACCGCGATACCGCGCGCATCGTCGTAGATGAAGTCATCGTTGAGATGATCGCGCTTGTAGACGCCCATGCGCTGACCGGCGCCCCATAGTTCGCCGTAGAGCAGGACGCGCTGGCCACGCTGCGCGGGTTCAGCGAGATACGCACCAACGGCGACGAGCGCTTCGCGCGGATGCGACTTCTCGTTCTCGATGCACGGCGCGACGGCCTGCGCCGCGCACGCCGTCGTGGTGACCAGCCCGGCTCGCGCATCACGGAATCCCTTCACCCACCCCTCGGCGATATACGCCGCAGTCGGTGCGTTGCCCAACAGGTGGGTGACGGAGACCACGCCAGCCAGTGTAGTTGCGATGTTCTGCGTACTGGATGACCAGCGCATCACGCGCCGCGGCAGCGGCAACAGGAACGCCACGCACACGGCGAAGAACGCGCCGTCGAGGTGCCACACATCGGAGCGATTGAGCCCGCTCTTGAGGGCGAGGAAGGTGGCCAGCACCGCGGTGAGAAAGAACCGGTCGCCCCACTCGCTCAACTCCAGTCGATGCGCGATGCCTCGCCCCGCGATCACGAGCCCGAGGGCGAGCAGCGCGAACGCCGCTGCGGCATTCGCCGTCCAGTAGAAACGGAAGCCCGCTTCACCGGCGCTGAAACGCGCGACGAGTCCTCGTGTGTCGCTGATATATGACGGAAATCCGTCGCCGAGCAGCAGGTACGATACGGACAACCAGGTGGCAACGGAGATGACACCGAACGCGAGCGCCGGTACGACCAGTTCGCGCGACGGCTTGCGGACGAACATCGCGACGTACAAGCCTGCTGATGCGAACGCTGCGCCCAGGCTGTAATCGTGAGCATACGCAACGCTCAGGCCGAGCAGCACAGCGGCAATCGCGGCGCGCGGCAGTGACCGCGGGTCGCGGGTGAGCAGCAGCAATGTGCCCAGCGGCAATAGTCGTCGCACGCCATTGTAGTTGAGGCCAAGCAACGGATTGGCCAGCAAGCCGACAAGGATGACAAAGACGACCAGGCGTGTGCGACGCTCGGGAATGAGCGATTGCAGCAGCGCGACGATGAGCACGTACTGCACCACCTCGATGGTCGTGAGGTAGATGTAGTAGTGCTCGAGGGAGTATCCCACCGCGCTCATGAACCAGGACGCGGGCACCAGCATGAGCGGACCGTACAGGAATTCGAAGTCGCGATAGGGCACCATGCCGCCCTGCATGCGATGCAGCGCCGTCGCGAAGATGGTGTCCTCGATGAATGGGCCGTAGCGCGAAAGGAACGGTGGCCAGAGCGCTACGACGACGATCAGCGCAACGATGCCGCGCTCCACCCACTTCGTACGCGCGGTCATGGTCGCAGCGTGTGTTCCGCTGCGCACATAGGTGTCGTCGAACTCGAGGTCGAGCCAACCGACACGAGTGGCGAACGCCGCCAGCGCGAGCGTAACGACACTCCACACCACGGCCGACCGATACGCCCACACGGTGCTGTATCCCTCGAGACCGGCGGCGCTGAGCACCGTCGGATCGGTAGGGAAGAGCGTTGGAACGATAACAAGCACAGGAAGCACGGCGGCAAAAAGAATCGCGGCCAACGTCCATGTGCGACGTGCGTGGGACACTAGCGCGTCGCTCCGCTGTCGGGCGCGCGCGGTGCAGCAAAATCGAACGACGTCAGCTCGGCGGATCCATCAACCGCGACGCGACGACCCTCGCGTGCCGAGATGTAACATGCCGCCAGCACTTCGAGTGAGTCCCGACCGTCTTCGGCGCTTGCCGGCACCGTTCCACCACTGCGAAATCCAGCCAGCGTCTTTTCGATCATCATGCGTGTCGCCACCATCGCCGGCGACTTGGGATTGGTGCCGATCGGCGTGCGCGAATGCCCCGACTCCTTCCACGCCATGCCGGAGGCGCCGAGTTCCATACGCACATGCGGCTTGGTGCTGCGATACAGTCCGGCGGAGATGCGCGCGCGTCCGCCAAACGATGCGCGCAACGACGCTTTCTCCGCATCTGCGCGCACCTCGAAATACTGCGTCTCTCCCGGGCACAGGCGATTCTGTACCACCTGCGCCAGTCGGCCGCGCGAGAACTCCATCGTCACCAGGGCGACCGCGTCGGATGCTTCCGGACGCACACCACAGGTGGACATGGTGGAGCTCACCGCGACGGGCTTCTCGCCGAACAGCGCGATGACATAGTCCGTGAGATGCAGTCCAGCTTCGTAGAGCGTGCCCGTGAGCAGTCCGCCGCGCCACCCCGGTTCTTTCCATGGTGGAAGGTCCATGTTCTGCCACACCTGCACGAAGACGAGCGGTCCGACGTCCGGCTTGCCGACCTGATCCCGCACCGCACGAAAGATCGGCATCTCGCGGAACTCGTGATTCAGTGCGACACGACGTCCGGCTTTCGTGGCACCGTCGATGATACGTTGCGCATCGACCACGCTCGGCGCGAACGGTTTCTCGCACAACACGTTGGCGCCGCGCTCGAGTGCTTGCAGGCAGAGCGCGACGTGCGAGTTGGGCGGCGTTGCGACAATGACGGCATCGACGGCGCCAAGCGCGAACGCAGCGTCGAGCGACTCGACTGCCGGCACCTTGTACCGTGCGGCGGCACGATCGCGGCGCGACGCATCCGGATCGACACCGATGGCTTGTACGCCGGCGATGCCGACGAGGGCCGGCAGGTGCAGGTCGAATCCGGCGTTGCCGAGTCCCAGCACGGCGACTCTCATTCGGATGCGCTTGCCGAGGCGCGCGTCCAACGCTTTGGCAGCGACAGCCAGTAGCCGGAAATGATCGACAGCAATGCGATGAGCCCTGTCATGATAAGACTGCCCTTGCGTGTATTCTGACCGCCCGGCAACTGCGTGAGCGGACCGAACACGTGAAAGTTGTGCCCGATGCTGTTCATGATGCGATCGCGTCGTTGTGAACGTTGCACTTCGCCTGTGGACGCAGCGACGATCGCCTCGGTATGCGCGGCATCGTTGAACGCGACGCGATACGCTGGCAAACGTCCCCAGTATCCGGCGGGTTGTGTCTCGATGCGATCGACCGCGACGGGTGTGAGATCCGGCTCCGACGTCTGCGCAATGGCCTTCGCGCGCTCGGGCGTGATCGAAAAGCGTTGAGCCGTGGTGGCGTGTACGAGTATCGGCTGGCCGTTCGCGGGCGTCACCGCCCACACGGTGACGCCGAGCACCTGATGCAACGCGATGGTGCGAATGGGACCTTCAACTCGCGCTGCGGTTGCGGCCTGCGACGGTGAGATGGCAACCGTTGCGAGGTCGATCACCGGCTCGACCACACCCAATCCCTTCGCCGCTGACGAGAGTGGCAGAATCATGATGATGCCACTGGCGACCCAGCCGAACAGAAGGAGTCCGATCACGATGCCAATCCACTTGTGCCACCAGCGCATGCCGGGCACGGCACGCGCACGTCCGGGGGCGGTCATATCGCGATGTTCTCCATCAGTGTTGGTCGGTCGAAGGCGATGAACGGTTTGGGCGCGCCGTCACGAGCAGCGTCGGACCGATGCGCAGCAGCGCCGCGCGGAGGACCGGCTGTCGTCGTGCAATCTCGTAGACCGTGGCTGCGATCGCCATCAATCCGCCAGCGGCTTCGCGTTGCGCCGCCGGAATTGCGGGAACGCTGAATTGCATGTTCGAGAAGGACGCGCGATGCAGCAGACGCGCAATGTTCGAACGGGTGAGCAATTGTCGTTCTGGCGGCAGCGCCCCGCGCGATCGGGCGATGCGAGCTGCGACTGCATCGGGGAGCAGGCCACCGGCGACGATGCCGAGATGCGGATCGGGGCCCAAGCTGTGTTTGTTGGCCGTCGAAATCCAGGCGCGTCCGTTGGACTGCAGCACGCGAAACATTTCCGTCATCGCTTTCGCCTGGTCTCGCACGTTTTCGAGTGTGGCCTGCGAGGTGGCGACGTCGAAGCATTCGTCGCGGAACGGGAGTGCTTCGGCACAGGCGCAGACGAGGTGTGCCTGCACGCCCGCGTTGGCCAGTCGCCGTTTGCCGACCACCAGCCATCGAAAGGCGACGTCGATGCCGATGCAGATACCGGTGCGCGTACGATCACGCGTGCCAACGGCGGCGAGTAATGGCGCTGTGCCGCAGCCAACGTCCAGCAATGCGTCCGCCGATCGCAAGGGAGCGCTCGAGAGCCGCTCCCACTCCTCGAGTGCGGCGGCCGCGCGAGGTTGCGCTGCCTGCAGCCCTGCCGCGAAGAGTCGTGCTTGTGCAGGTGGTACGGTATCGAGCGTGATGTCGTAGTAGTGTGCGGCCAAGTCTTCCCAACGCGGTGCGACGTGCGCCGCCAGACGTGCACCCTTCGCGCGATCGGCCTCGATGCCGATGTACGGATCGGGCGCCACACGCAGATCAGGAATGCCATGCAGCACCGGATAGGTCTCGTTGCACGCCTCGCAGGTGAGCGTACCTTGCTCGCCGGTTTCGTTCATGTCGTCGCGCAGGTTGCCCTTGCAACGAGGACAACAGAGTCCGAAGGCGAGCAGCTCGGCAATCGCGCTCACGACGCGGGCCGCGCGACGAACGGCGACGTGATCCGCGCGCCATGACGTGGCATGCGCGAGGTGCTCACCGGCGCGACAGGCACCACGCGCCGCAAGCAGCGCGACGCGCGAGCGCGGTCATGTGCGGACGTTTCCGTACGGGAAGAAGCGCTTGAGCTTGAGCGCCGGTGTCTCGATCAGATACCAGCTCGCGACGGCCACGGCGAGCGCGGTCGACATGAAGAACGCGGTGTGCGCGAGTTGCGCGCCAAGTCTGGTCGGGATGTGCGCGTTGAACCACGCGATATCGAGGCCGGCACGATTGATGAGCAGCATCACCGGCCAGTGGAAGATGTACCACGCGTAGCTGTAGCCACCGACCTTGGTCGTGATCGGATGACTGAGCAGCTTGTAGACGATACCGTCCGTTGACAGTGAGATCACGCTCATGACTGTCGCGGCAGCCACGATGGCGGAGATCGTCAGGCCGAACGTGAGCGTGAACGGGTCGTCGGGAATGAAGGCGCTGCTCACCAGCATGATGCCGCCGATCGCGCACATGCCTACCCACCACACCGGCTTGCACCACCGCTCGAGTCGCCCGCGCCACGCCGGTTCGCGCACCAGCAGCGTCAACATGCACCCCGTCATGATCGCGTCCATGTGCCCCGGGAGCATGAGAAAGCCCCACTGGTAGATCGAGCCGCTGAGATAGACGCCGACGCGAAACAGGAACGACGCGAAGAAGCAGCCGATGATGACCTTTTTGAACGTCTTCATGCTGCAGGCCGCGATGACGGCGGGCCAGATGAAGTAGAACTGTTCCTCGAGCGCCAGCGACCACAGGTGATAGGTACGCGGCGGTGGGAAGTCACCGCCCTTGATGGCGATGAGGAAGTTGGTGGTGTACGTCCAGTACCACGCCTGCGTGGAGACGGGGAACTTGAGATCGCTCGTGTCGCCGGGAAGCACATTGGGCAACACCAAAAACCACACGATCAGGAAGAAGTAGTAGACGGGGAAAATTCTGAGCGCGCGCCGCATGTAGAAGTTGCGGTAGTACCCGTCCCTTCCTTTGCTGTCGATCAGGATGCCGGTGATCAGAAAGCCCGACAGCGCAAAGAACACGTCGAGCCCGGGCACGCTCAGGTGCACGCCGATCATGTAGGCGTATTCGAGCAGATTCTCCGGCTGCCAGAACGTGTTGAAGTGACGCAGCGCCACCAGCACAAGAATGGCGGCACGCAGTCCATCCAGTGCGGGCCAATGCTTGCCCGACGTGAACGCCGAGCCTTGCGCCTTGTCGCTCATGCGACCGTCAACGCCCGTGCTGACGCGCCGCGAGCCACTCCCGATACCACGCCACGGTTTCCGCCAGTCCGTCTTCGAACGTGAAACGGGGATGCCAGTTCATGCGCGCGCGGGCCTTCCGACAGTCGAGGAACTGCGCTGGAATCTCGTGCGTCGCCTCGTTGCGGATGTCGGGCGCGAGATCGCTCACACCCATCACGCGCATGATGCGATCGACGACTTCGATCACGTTGAGTGGCGTCTCGGTGCCGAAGTTGAACGCCTCGCCCGTGATCCCGTCCTGCGGCATGTGTTCGGCCAACTGCAGATACGCATCGACGGCATCGCGCACGTAGAAATAGTCGCGCACGAAGGTGCCATCGCTCCGGATGACCGGGCGCTCGTTCTGCAGCGCCGAACGGATCGTACCCGGAATGAGTCGATTGAAATTGAGGTCGCCCGCGCCGAACAGATTGCCGCAGCGCGTCACAGCAATCGGCACCTGGTACGTGTGCCAGTAGCTGAAGCTGATGAGATCCGTGCACGACTTCGACACGTCGTACGGAAAGCGCCCCTGCAGAGGCGCGTCTTCCGTGTATGGCAAAGTGTCGTGCGAACCATAGGCCTTGTCGCTCGACGCAACGATCACACGCTGGATGCGCGGCGAATTCTGCTTGGCGGCTTCCAGCAGGCACCACGAGCCGCGGATATTCGCCTCGAAGGTGGACATCGCACTGCGCGACGCCGTTCCGACAATCGTCTGCGCGCCAAGATGAAACACGGTGTCGATCTCGTACTCGTTGAGCACGCGCAGCAACGTCGGATGATCTTCGAGCTCGCCGCGAATGACCTGGCAGCGCGGCAGCAGCGCTGACGAGACCGCACGGGAGTCGGGCACCCAATCGCGCACGAGCACTGTCACACGCGCACCACGCGCCAGCAGTTCCTCGGTGAGATGCGAGCCGAGCAGGCCGGTCGCACCGGTGACGAAGACGTTCTTGTTGTTCCAGAAGCTCATGAATCCGTTTTCCAGGGAGCCGAGCCCGAAGCCCAGAGCTCCTCGAGCAACAGCTTCTCTCGCAGCGTGTCCATGGGCTGCCAGAAGCCGTGATGGCGAAAGGCCATCAATTGTCCTTCGCGTGCAATGCGCTCGAGCGGTTCACGTTCGAGACTCGTGTCGTCGCCGGCGATGTAGTCCAGCACACCGGGTTCGAAGACGAAGAAGCCGCCGTTGATCCATCCTTCGTGTCCCTGCGGCTTTTCCGCAAAGGCACGCACCGCATCGCCATCGATCGTAAGATCGCCGAACCGCGCTGGCGGTCGCACTGCGGTCACCGTCGCCAGTTTCCCGTGCGCACGATGAAACGCCAGCAACTCGGCGATGTTCACGTTGCCGAGTCCATCGCCATACGTCACCATGAAGGTGCTATCGCCAACGAGTGAGCGCAGTCGCGACAGGCGACCACCGGTCATCGTGTCGAGACCCGTGTCCACCACCGACACGTGCCAGTCGGTGCGCGGCGCATTGAGGAACTGCAGCTCACCGCTGTGCAGATCGACGGAAAAATCGCCGTGATGCACCGCGTAGTTGTGGAAGAACTCCTTGATCAGCGCACCCTTGTAGCCGCATGCCACCACGAAGTCGCGGAAGCCGTGTCCCGCATACACGCCCATGAGGTGCCAGAGCAGTGGCATGCCCCCGATCTCCACCATCGGCTTGGGACGCGTTCCGGTTTCTTCTGCGAGACGGGTTCCACGACCACCGGCCAGAATCACGACCTTCACTGAAGCCTCCGTCACCTTCACGATGCACGCACCGTCACGATGCACGCACCGTGGCGCCCAGCGGTTGTTCGGCGATGCGCGTGCGCCAGCTCTTGAGCGCGCCGGAGAACCGGAAGCGCAGCAGATACGTGAAGAACTCCCAGCAGGTGGCCATCTTCACGTGCGAGAGTCCGTTGCCGCGCATGCGTGCGAACACATTCAACTCCATCACGCGTACGCCCATGTAGTGCGCCTTGATGAGCATTTCCGGATCGAGCAACCAGTTGGTGGACTGCAGATCCATCGCCTGCACGACATCACGACGCAGCATGCGCGGCTGTCCGTTCACATCCCACGACCCCAGCTTGGGCCACAGCGAGCGCACAAACACGTTGTAGCCCACGGAAATGATCTGTCGCTGAAAGCCATCCATGCGATAGCGTCGGCGCACCTTGCCGAGCACTTTGCCATCGGTTTCGGAGCAGGCTTCATAGAGACGCACGAGATCTTCCGCATCCACCTGGCCATCGGCCGCGATGGTGCCGATCCACGCGCCGTCCGCATTGCGGATGCCCTGCAGCACGCCGTTGCCGAAGCCGATGTTCACATCGACTTTCACCGGCTTCACAATCCCCGGAAACTTCTCGGCGAGCCGATTGAGCTTCTCCCAGGTGTCGTCCTTCGAGCCGTTGTCGACCGTGACGATCTCGTACGTGAGATCGATCTGCGAGAAGGCGCGCACGAGTCGCGGAACCGTGTGCGGCACGTTCTCCGACTCGTTGTAGCACGGCATCACGATCGAAAGATCTGGACGTCTCCCGGTCGTGTCGCTCATCCCGCGCTCGGTGTTCAGGCGGACGCTCCCGCCAGTCGCGACGCGAGCTGGTCGAACATCGCCAGTTCGGGGGCGTCGGGCTCCAATGCAGCGAGACGATCACGCACACCTTCGAGGACAGCAAGGTGCACCGTGCGATCGTGAAACTTGGACGTGTAGATATCGGGCGTGTCCCAACCCTGCGCTTCGTTCACGAAACGCTCCATGATCGGCAACGCGGCGGCAGTATCACCGCGCAACAGCACCGAGAGATAGTTCGGCCAGTTGAGAATGGAGTGCGGCGGCACCCCGGCGTCGTACACATCGTTGCCGAGGAACGCGAGCACCTCGAGCAGCGGGTCGCGCAACGTTGGGCCGTTCGGCTTGGCCAGCTGCTCGCGAAGCGTCCTGAGCGGTGTATCGCCCAGGATGTGCGGCGTGGACGGCAGGAAACCGGTAAGCGGGAAGAAGCGGATGTCGCAGCTGAGGCGACGACGTGGCCCCGGGTTGGAGCTTGAGTGCAGCAGCAGCGAATTGAAGATCACGCAGGTGCCGGCCTTCGCCTTGACGTCGATCGGCTCGCGAAACGTCGACAGACGCGGGTCGTCGAGCTTGAGCCACTGGTGACAGAGCAGGCCGTAGCGATGCGAGCCCGGATAGATGCGCAGGTTCCAGTCTTCGCAGGAATTGAGCGGCGTCCAGAGCGTGATGCCGGCGGGGCTCGTCGGCAGTGCGGCGCCACTGAAGTCCTGATGAATGAGATACTGCCCTTGCACTTCGAGGAACTGCGCCTTGGGGTCGTAGCCGCCGTGATCCACCGCCGGTGTGTCACCGCCCTTGAACTGCCCGTGAAAGTTGCTGCTCACATGCACGATCGGCCCGATCAATCGCGAGAAGACCGGCGCGAGTTGCGCGAGCAATCCCTGTGCAAGTTCGGGCGATGTGTCGATGCGCGACATGCGCTGCCGCACTTCGACGGGCAGGATCACCGGCGGGCTGTTGGGGTCGAGGATGTTCTCCATCTCGTCGTGCCCCACGCCCAGACGTTCCGCGACGATCGGCACGAACTGGCTCGTGATCGCGTCGGCGACGCCTTCGACCATGAAGTAGCCATCTTCCTCGAACTGACGCGCGGCGGCATCGAGGCTGGCTTCATTGAACGAATCGAGACGGAACATCATGGCTAAACTCCTGGTCGTGGTCGAATGGGGCTGACGCCCGGTGACACCCTACGCGGAGATCACTCCGAGAAACTGGGCCGTACGCAACACACCGTCCGCAATGGACGTTTCAGGCACCCACGCAATGGACTCTCGAAGGCGCTCGACGGAAACGGTCTCGTGGGGCATTTCGTCGGCCAACTGCGGCAAGGCACCAAACTCGAGTCGATCGGCGGGGATGTGCAAGACGCGGGCTGCAAGTTCGGCAAACTCGCGTACGCTGTACAGCTTACCAGTGGCGACGTTCACCACGCCACCCGGGACCGCCTCGAGCAGCCCCAGCCTCAGTAACCCTTCTGCCACGTCCTCCACGTACGTGAAATCCCGGCGCTGTACTCCAGCGGACAACGGCACCGGCTGACCGTGCCGCGACGCCGCCAGCAAAGTTGGCAACAGGCGACCGGCATGCTCGCCGGCGCCAAAGACAGTGAACAGACGAGCGGTCACCGTCCGACGGAACGGACCGGCAAGCAGCGTCCGGGTTCCAGCCAATTTGGTCTGTCCGTACAGCGTCTCCGGGTGAGGCTCGGCGTTTTCCGGCAGGTGGCCACCGATGGTGCCGTATTCGAGCGCGGAACCGGTGTGCACCAGACACTGGCCGCGCCAATCCGACCCCACGTAGCGTTCCGTCAGCTCGCCGAGTTCACCCACCAGGTCGGCATTGATGCGCCATGCCAGTGCATCGTCGCGCTCCGACCGGTCGACGCCGTATCCGGCGAGGTTGAATGTCACGGATGGACGAAGTTCTGCGACGAGATCGTGCAATGCGACGCTATCCCGCAGGTCGATCGGCCGGATCTCGGCGCGAATGTCGTAGTCCGAACAGACCGTCTGCATCGCTGCGACGTCGCGCACCGCGCAGGTCACCCGCGCGCCCGTTGCGGACAGTCGGCGCGCCACCCACCGCCCGATGAACCCCGACGCACCCAGCACCAGCACGGGCACGTTGGCGTAGCGGAGGGCGTCCCGATGCTGGGCGCTCGTGGTCATGCGGAGCTCATTTCAACGTCGCGGCGACGGTGGGGTCGCCGACTCGGCGGAGGGAGACGGCGGATGTGCAGGCACGGCGGTCGACGGGGCGGTCGCCCGCACGCGGGTCAGCGCGTCGGCCGACGACAGTGGTCCCGCCTTGAGCACGTAGCCCGTCATGG
>Ga0163144_10009766_pt1 | contig 20564 bp, 17 predicted proteins | sample OliLak19BULKMAT1_FD_123175 | JGI IMG/M metagenome (GOLD analysis project Ga0163144, IMG submission 123175) | Freshwater microbial mat bacterial communities from Lake Vanda, McMurdo Dry Valleys, Antarctica - Oligotrophic Lake LV.19.BULKMAT1 | ecosystem: Environmental > Aquatic > Freshwater >... | reverse complement strand
CTGAAAAACAATCACACCGAGAAAGTCGGCGTCAAGAACAAACGCCTCCTCGCCGCCTGCAGCGAAGAATACCTGGAGGAAGTCTTGTTCGACACGTAACTTATGACGCAATCGCCCTGGGCTGAGAACCAACATTAGAAAACCTCCTTGTCTGATAAACGACTCGATTCGACCGAGCCGTGGTGCGGATGCTCCCGCCGAATTGCGGTCCTGGCCCCGCCGGACGCGCGGGCAACGTACGGCTGGATGACTTGGGGTTGAGGCGGTCCGTCGATTTGGATCGCGACTTCGATGTAATTGGCAATTACTTCTACACCATCCAACTCCCGTACCGACTCTTGCGCCATCTGCTTGAGAAAGAAGCTGGGCAGGCGGCCGCGCAACATCACGACTCCCTCGTGATAGTCGCATGTGACTCGGCGCAAACTTGGATAGACGCTTTCTCGAAGCTGTCGCCGGGCGACGGCCAATAAGTCCGGCGACGAGACCGGGTATCCCGGCAGCGTCAATACTGCGCCGGTGCGCGCGCGCTCAAACGAAATTGTCATCGGACGATGCTCCTGCGTTGCGGGACGCGGGAAATTCAAATCCGGGGTACACCCGGTTTACCAGTGGCCGCAGTAAGGAGTGGTCCGGCAAGAACCGCTGCGACTGACCTGATGGAAGCTGACAACAAAAAACCCCTACCGTGCAACTGGGAGCACAGCGGGGCATTCATAGCCTTGGTCCGACACCCGTCACGAGCGTCAGATAAGGGCAAATTTAATTGGCAACATCGGCGATGTCAATAGAGACTTTTCCTGCGCTCTTGGGTGTTATTCTTCAATTCAAAATCCGTTGCGAGCGCCGGTCCATTTCTTTGGCGGCGACAAGTCGAGGGCTCCCTGCGAACGGACAACCGGCCGTAACGCCGGGTCTGTCACCTTGATTCATGCCTCAAAGCTGTTACGGCAAATACACCCTTTCTTGCTAGCGTCAATGGGTTTATACTGGGCCATTGTAGGAGTCGCTCGTGTCGGGCGGCTCTCGTATCGGCTTTCGGTAAGCCCGCTCGACCATTTGTGTGTGGTCCGCGGGCTTTTTTTGTTGCATCCCGATGCGATCTCCTGGGCGGCGATGCCCATGATCCGCGATGCGGTTTTGAAGTCTTAAATCAAGTTCTTCCGACGACCGGGTCTCCATGGCCACCGACAACATTTACGCCCGCTATCAGGATTTGCAAAGCTACGTGGGCTGGTCGCAAGACGACGCCCGGCGAGTCGCGGCGCTGACCCCTGGTGTCGAACCCCATTTTGTGGAGCTTGTCGACGACTTTTACCATGAAATTGACTTGCACCCCTCGGCACGAAAGGTCATTACCGGGGGGCCGGCGCAGGTCGAACGTTTGAAGAACACCTTGATCGGTTGGCTGCGTGAGCTGTTTTCGGGGCAGTACGACTCCGCCTATGTCGAACGCCGCTGGAAGGTGGGGCTGCGGCACGTCGAGATCGGCTTGGACCAGGTCTACACCAACGCCGCGTTGTCGCGGCTTCGCAGCGGCCTGATCCGCGCGCTCGACACCGATTGGCAACAGGAGCCGCGCGAACTGGTCGGCGCGGTGCGGTCGCTCAACAAGCTCTTGGACCTCGACCTGGCCATCATCGAGGACGCCTACCAGACCGAGTATCACCGTCGTCAGCAGCAAAACGACCGCTTGGCGACGATTGGCCAGGTCGCGGGCGGCGTGGCCCACGAGCTGCGCAACCCGCTGAACGTCGTGAAAACCTCAGTCTACTACCTGCTCAACGCCAAACGCACGACGGATGAAAAGCGCAGCGAACACTTGCAGAGGATCGAACGGCAAGTGGGCGTGGCCGACGCCGTCATTACCACTCTGACGGATTTTGCCCGGCTGCCGCTGCCCGATTTGCAGCCCATTTCGGTCATCGACTGCATCCGCGAAGTGCTCGAATCGCACCCCGCGCGGGGGGACATCAAGGTTACGATCGACTGCGACCCTCAGGTTCCGCCCGTCTTAGGCGATTACCAACAGTTGCGGATCGTCTTCGCAAACTTGATCCGCAACGCCCTGGATGCCATGTCGGGCCGCGGAAGTCTATCCATCGCCGTCCGCCCCGACGTACCCCGCGTGGCGGTCTCCGTCAGCGACACCGGTGTGGGCATCCGGCCCGAGGATTTAGGTCGCATTATGGAACCGTTATACTCGACCAAGTCGCGGGGAATCGGCTTGGGCCTGGCCATCACCCGCGCCATACTGGAGAAGCACAGCTCCACGTTGACGGTAAACAGTGAGCCGGGCCGGGGTTCGACGTTCACCGTGTGCTTGGTCGCGGCCCAAGGTCCGCCGACGGAGAACGTGAACCAGTGATGATGACTACTGCGCCTGCCTCGATCCTCGTGGTCGACGACGAGCCTGACACCTGCGCCAATCTATCCGACATCCTCGGCGACCAGGGGTATCGCGTCGACGTCGCCTACGACGGACCAAGCGCCTTGGAATTGGTAAAGAGCAACGCCTACGATTTGGCGCTTCTGGACTTGAAGATGCCTGGCATGGATGGGCTCGAGCTTTATCGGCGGATCAAAAAGCTGCGGTCTGGCACCGTCGCCATCATCGTCACGGCCTACGCGAGTAGCGAAACGGCCAAGGCGGTGTTCGACGCCGGCGCCTGGCAGATACTCTCGAAACCGGTGGAGTTTTCGCGGTTGCTGGCGCTGGTCGACGAAGCGTTGGGCCAGCCGCTGGTGATGATCGTCGACGACGACCCCGACTTGTGCGATACGCTCTGGGATGTTTTGCGCGAGCAAGGATTTCGAGTTTGCATCGCGCACACGATCGCGGAGGCCGAGGAGCGGCTGATCGCCAAGAGCTACCAGGTTCTACTGATCGACATGAAATTGCCCACGGGAAGTGGCCGTGATGTACTTCACCTGGTGCAACAGTCGGACCCGGCCGCGCGGACGGTCCTGATCACCGGCCATCGGGTCGAGATGGAACAATCGGTCGAGCAGGCTCTGGCCGAGGGTGCGGACGCGGCCTGCTATAAGCCGTTTGACGTCGAACACCTCCTACGGACCGTAAAGCAGTTGGCCGAATAACGACCTTCGCGACGGCGTTGTCGCCGCCAGTCAGAGACGTATCTGGATCCCGCGAGGCCCACGCCAATGACAGCCGACGAACCCCTTTTCGTTCTGGTCGTCGAGGATGACGCGGACACGCGCGGCAACCTCCGGGACATCCTCGAGTTAGACGGCTTTCGTGTCGTCGAGGCCGGAACGATCGCCGAGGCGCTTGATCGCGACGATTGGAAGCGGATCGCGGCCGTGATTCTCGACCGCAAGCTCCCCGACGGTATCGCCGAGGACGTACTGCCGCGGCTAAAGCAACTGGCGCCTGACGCACCTGTGATCATCGTCACCGCCGTCCGCGAGTTGGAGTGCGCCATCCAATGTCTCCGCCTAGGCGCCGCGGATTTCCTAGCCAAGCCGATCAACGCCGACGTGTTGCGGGCGCGAATTGCCAATATCGGGGAGCGAGTACGCGCGGAACGACAGATTCACATCCTCGCGCGGATGCAACAGGAAAGTCCCAATCCGGTGCTGCGCATCGACAGCGCCGGGACGATCCTGTACGCCAATCCTGCCAGCCAGTCGCTCTTGGATTTCTGGCAGTGTCAGGCCGGTCAGCGCCTCTTGCCAGTGCATTGTGAGATCGTCCAAAGTGTATTGCAATCCGGGAATCGCCGCGATCTGGAAATCGAGTGCGGCAATCGTAGCTTTTTGATGAAGTTCGCGCCGGTCGTGGAACTGGCGTACGTCAACCTTTACGGGCATGACATCACCGAACTTAGAAACGCCGAAAAGAAGGCCCTTCAGACCGAACGTCTGGCAGCCATTGGCCAAATGATGGCGGGCTTGGCGCACGAGAGCCGCAACGCGCTGCAACGCAGCCAGGCCTGCCTGGAGATGCTCGAAGTCGAGGTCGCGGACCAACCCGTCGCGCTCGATCTCGTGGCCCGCGCGCAGCACGCCCAGGACCATCTGCAGCACCTCTATGAAGAGGTCCGCGGCTACGCGGCGCCGATCAACCTGAACCAGCAACCGTGCTCGGCCGCCGACGTCTGGCGCGAGTCGTGGAATCACCTTGCGTCTGCCCTTAATGGGAAGCAAATCCGCCTCCGCGAAGAAATCCCCGAGGGCAGCCTGACGTGCAACGTCGACTCGTTCGCCATCGGCCAGGTCTTCCGCAATATTCTGGAGAATGCCCTGGCCGTTAGTCCCTCGCACGGTAAGATTCTCATCCGCTGCGCAGCGGATGAATTGGAAGGACGCCCGGCCCTACGGATCGAGGTTCGCGACCAGGGACCCGGTCTCTCAGCGGAACAAAAGCAGAGGATTTTCGACCCCTTCTATACCACCAAGACGCAAGGAACAGGTTTGGGCATGGCGATTGCACGCAGGATCGTGGAGGCCCACGGCGGTCGGATTGCCGCGAGCGACAACATTCCGTCCGGGGCCGAGATCGTAGTCACGTTGCCGCGAGGAGAGACATGACGAGATCACTGCGCATTTCCGTCGCCGATGATGAACTCGATATGCGAGATTTCTTTGAAAAGATGTTGCCGAGACTGGGGCATCAGGTCATTTCGGTCGCCGAAACCGGCCGCGAGCTGGTTGAACACTGCCGCTCGCTACGTCCCGACCTGGTCATCACCGACATTAAGATGCCCGATATGGACGGCCTCGAGGCCGCGGCGGCGATCTATAACGAGACGCCCGTGCCCGTCATCGTGGTCTCGGCGTTCCACGATCCGGAGTTCATCCAGCGGGCAGAACTGGATCACGTGCTGGCGTACCTGCTCAAGCCGATTAAGCTAGCCGACCTTGAACCGAGCATTGCCCTAGCGTTGCGACGATTCGAACAGTTCCAGGCGTTGCACAAGGAGGCCGCCGACTTGCGACAAGCCCTGGCGGACCGCAAAATCGTCGAACAGGCCAAGGGAATGCTGATGAAGGTCGCGAACGTGGACGAAAAGGAAGCCTTTCGCCGCTTACAGTCTCTGGCAGCCGACAAGAACCAGAAGCTCATCGAAGCGGCGCGGATGATTCTCGCGGTAGAAAAAGCGTTGCAGCCTGTTCAGGGAAGGTAATCGGTAGACGTCGCATTCCGCAACGCGTCATGCTTCGCGCGACGTCGACTTTTGTGGGAACGCAACGTCGATCAGCCGCTGGCGGATCTCCGAATCTTTGAGCATGACCACATCCTTGTCGACCGTCGCACGCAGATGCTTGGCGGTCTGCTTGGCTAGCGCTCCGTGCAACATCCCCAGGAAATGGGGTGGCGCCGCCAGCACCAGCGCATCGAACTCAGATTTGTTCGTGGCCCGCTCGAGATGCCTGGCGAGCTCCGTGGCGAAACGCTCGGCCTCGTTTTCCTTGGGCGATGCGTGCGGCTCCAGCGATGATCGGCGGGCCCCCACGCCGCGGCTCTCTTGCACGCGTCCGGGCGGCGCCGACGGCTCGATGTCCCTAGACGGTTTCCTGCCCTCGGGGTCGTCGAATTTTTGCAGCAGCGACCAATCGTTCTCGCGCAATTCCGCCGAAAACAGCTTGGCCCGACTGGCGTCGCATACCAGAATCCACGTCGTCATGGCGATGGTCTCCTTGATGAATGTTGATCTTGGAAAACATGTCAAGACGTTGCGTCTTGCATCGTTTTAGCTTGCATCTTTAGAATCCGTTCCGTCGTCTTTAGCACAGCGTCGGGATTGAACGAGATGCTGTCGATGCCTTGTTCGACCAGAAACTCGGCAAGCTCAGGATAGCCGCTGGGGCGTATAGTCAAAATATTCAGCCCAACCGTAAATCGCGAGATTGATTGAGTTTACTGATGGCCCGGCGGGTTCATTTTGGTCGGTTGACTGGACGCTGGCGGCTGCCGATCCTGAAGTGTTGTCATCCAACTCACTTCGGGGGGCCCATGAACTTCATCTTGCGGCCTTGGCAGTTGCTGCTGTTAATCCTGGTCGGCTGGATCCAGCGTCAACAGCAGGCGATCCTTGAATTCCAGAATGAACAGATCCAATCACTCCTCGCCCAGCAAGGCAAAACACGGATCCGGCTCACGGACGACCAGCGTCGGAGACTGGCGGTGAAAGGCAAAGCCCTGGGGCGAAAGGCGCTGAGCGAGATCACGACGATCGTAACTCCCGACACAATCTTGCGCTGGCACCGCCAACTTGTGGCCGCCAAGTGGGACTACAGTGACCGTCGGAAGAAATCGCCAGGCCGACCGCCGGTCTCTGCCGAAATCGAGCAGCTCGTTCTCCGCCTGGCGAAAGAGAATCCCACCTGGGGTTACGACCACATCGCGGGAGCATTGGCCAATCTCGACCAGCACGTTTCCGACACCACCGTGGGCAACGTCCTCCGTGCTCATGGTCTCGAACCTGCGCCAGAGCGAAAACGCCACACCACCTGGAAGACATTTCTGCAAGCGCACTGGGACACGCTTTTGGCGATCGACTTCACCACCGTCGAAGTCTGGACGCGCGGCGGCCTGATCACCGCGTACTTGCTATTTGTCATGCGGATCGGCAGCCGTCGCGTTCACCTTGCCGGCTGCACGACCAGTCCGGACGGACTGTGGATGAAGCAAGTCGCCAGGAATCTTACCAACTGTGAAGACGGCTTTCTCAACGGATCGCGTCACTTGCTTTTGGATCGCGATACGAAGTTTACGGCGGAGTTTCAGGGTATCTTGAAACAGTCCGGCGTCGAGGCCGTGTTGCTACCGCCCCGTTCGCCGAACTTGAACGCGCACCTTGAGCGGTCCATCAAGGACGAGAGCTTGTCGAGACTGGTTTTCTTCGGCGAACGCTCGCTGCGCAACGCCGTGTGCGAGTATTTGGCACACTATCACGCCGAGCGAAACCATCAAGGCTTGAAGAACCGGCTCATCGATTCTGGCGAAGATGTTGGCAGAGCCGGCGGCGAAGTTCAGTGCCGCGAGCGCTTGGGCGGAATGCTGCGATACTACTACCGCGACGCGGCGTGAACCGGCCAGCTCGTCGCTCTCGCATCGCGACGACGCTCGCGGTGCGCGCGGACGCCAGAAACGCCGCGATTTGACACTGGATTTGGGCGGACGGCCTACGGACGTCGGCCCAAATCCAGCGGACCGCGACCCACTCAACATCAAATTGCCAAACAACTTCGCCGCCGGCTGAATACTTTGGCCTCACGCGATCATGGGCACATCGTTACGCCGGGTTGCAGTGTCGCTGCTCAGGCACTCGTTTGTGCGTCAAGCAAGACTGGCATGAGCCAGCCTGTCGATCGGCGTACAACGCGAGTGATCGGCATACCCGGACAGATCCTACCTGGACGTAGCACTGAGGCCATGTATCCGCAACGGCCGACGATGACCTCCTTCAGGCGTGGATCAATCTCATCGAGGACGTAGCACGGTTTGCGCGGCTGCTCTAATCGCAATAGCACATTTCCAACTTCGAGCAACTCGCCAGGCGGCAACTGTTGCACCTGGAGTCCTCGTACCGTGAGGTTTTCTCCCGCCGTGCCGGGACGTAGTGAATACCCCTCCGTGACCAAGTCCTCGAGAATCTCCCAGTCGAAGATGCTAATGGCCCGATCCGGCCGGTTGTGCTTTTCATGCGCATGGAAGTCCCCCTCCAGGCCGCGAGCATCGACATACGATTCTTTCACCGGCCGGTTCGGGATGCCACCGGCAGAAACGCACACGGCCACGACCCGCGCGGCAAGGGGATGAATGTCGGGAGATTGCGTGTCCAATAACTTCTCCGCATGTGGTTGCCCGAGCGTGCGCGGAAGCAAACATCGACTTGAGTCAGTTGTTTTCATGATTGCAGCAGACAGCCTTCGCACTGCTCGGGCCGCTCGATCGTTGTGGGACCGGTCGCTGCTACCGGGGCAGGGAGGCCAAGCAACGCCCGTTCGGCCGCGATCAACGCCGCGAGGAAGTTTCCAACGGCGGCGTAAAAGCCATTGGGGTTCTCGTGCGCGAGTAGACGTGCGAAGGCAGGCGCCCACCAAGCCAGATGCTCTTCCAAAAACTTCGCTTGCGCGGCGCGGCACACCGCTTGATGCTCCGGGGCCTGCGGATCCGTTCCAGCGCTGGCCCTGCGCTCCAAGTCCACTAACAGCCCCATGAACTCCAGTTCGAGCACGATGTGGTCCGGTCGTTCGGGATGCGCATCCGACGTCTCCATGCCGAACGCCCGATAGAACCCGGCCACGTCGGCGAGCGTCTGCGAGCGTTGGAACGTGAACTTGCTGTTGACGTACTCGCTCTCATAGGGTGGGCACGAGCCGGAAACCAGAAGTCCGAATGCCGCTTCGTACGCGGCGTTGAGAGCCACAGGCGACGGCGGCAACGTCGCCAGCACACTCGCCACATCGAGCCGTTCCAGTGGCCGTTCACCTAGTGCCAGCTTGCTTGCGACCGCCGCGGGCTCTTCCCGCAATAGCGCCGCGGCCGCAAGGGCGACCTGCTGACAGCGCGGGTCGGTCAATTCGTGCCAAGCACCGGCGCGCGGATCGGCCAACGCCAAAGAGGCGAAGCGATACAAGACCTGCCGCGCCTGGCTCAGCGCCGCGTCGATCGTGGCCTCGGGCGGCGACTCGATTGCCGTATTGTCGCTCGCGGTGTTCATTGGTGATTCTCGGCGTTTCGACTTACAAAAAAAATCAGATCGAATTCACGTGCGATTCGGCCGGCCGTTCAAACGTCGGCTCTTCGATCGTCGTGCGTACGACTTCCTCCCCCAACTTGTTAAAACCGATGACTGTGTCGTTGTAGATCTCCTGCACTTTCATCGCGCCCGAGGGCATGGTCACCTCGATTTCCGCCACCTTCGGGCCCTTTTCAATCTCGTAGCGGAAAATGATCTGCTGGCTGGCGCGGAAAAGCTGCAACACGGCTAGCAACTCGCGGTCCGGACAACTGTACTGCTCGATGGCGTGGTCCACTCCAGGGCCAAACATCTGCACCAGATAGCCGCGGGGCACCCAGCGAGGTGGAATGTAAAAGCCATTTGGCTCGGTGCCAAATTGCGGATACAAGGGCAACGCCACCTGGCGATCGCGAATCAAAAAGTGCAGTGGGTTCTTCGGGTCGTCGGCCCAACTGCCGTCGGGGTTCTTCTTCACGAGTCCTTGCAGGCGGATCTTGCCAACGCAGGCGGCCATGCAGCGAGTTTCTGCAGGGGCGCCGGTCGGACTGACCGTCGGGTCCTGTCCTTCGATCCGCGGAAAACAGCCCACGCATTTCTCGCTGGTTCGGGTGGTGGGGCGGTACATGGCCTTCTTGTACGGGCAGCCTTCGACGCACTTGCGGTAGCCGCGGCAGCGGCTTTGGTCGATCAGCACGATGCCGTCCTCGGGCCGCTTGTAGATGGCTTGCCGCGGACAAGACGCCAGGCAGGCCGGATACGTGCAATGATTACAGATCCGCGCCAGGTGAAAGAACCAGACTTTGTGTTCGGGCAATTGTGCCGAACCGCCAAATTGCTGGTCCTTCTCGAATTGTCCGCCGGTGGCCGTATCCTCATGGATGTTGGGATGCCGCCATTCGTCATCGGTGGGCAGATATCCCAGCGCCTGCTGCGCTCCGTCGGGAGCGGGAAACTTCTCGGCCGCTTCGAAGATCGTCATACCCGCGAACGTGCCGTACGGCTTCTTTTCCGCTTCCTTTTCAGCGGTCCGCCAGACCTGCTTGCCGGGGTTGACCTCTTCGAGCATGTTCAGAAGCTTGCTGTCCCAGTTTTGGGGATAGCCGCCGTAGGGCTTGCTTTCAACGTTGTTCCACCAGAACAGCTCCTGGCCCTTGGAGAAGGTCCAGGTGCTCTTGCAGGCCATCGTGCAGGTCTGGCAGCCGATGCAGCGATTCGGATTAAACACGAAAGCGAACTGCCACTGCGGATGCCGTTCCTCGTACGGATAGCTCATCTCGCGGCCGAGTTGCCAGTTGTAGACGTTGGGCATGGCGAGCTCTCCCGGTTAGTGCGACGTCGGCAGTTCGATTTGCACCAGGCGTTCCGACGCCGGCGCCGTGAGCTTAGTCGTAGCCCGCACGACGCCGCACCGCGCCAGCACGGCGGCCACGCGGCGGCGCAATTCTTCTTCGCCGTACAGCAGCCACACACCGTGCGCCGCGACGTAGAACGGGTCGCGGAACAGGGCTAGCAGTGCGTCCAGTCCCCAACCCATCCGCGCATACTCCTCCACCAGCATCTGCAGCATGACTTGTGGGTCGCCGGGAACCTCGAAAGCTTGCAGGTCCATCGGGTCTTCGGGCCCGATCGCGCGGTCCTTGGGGTGCGGCTTGGCCAGACTGAAGTCGATTTCCATGGTGTTTTACTCCTCAATGCGCGTCAGCGCGCCGATCAGGTAGAGATTGTTTTGCGGCGTTTTCCCGGTCGGGCCAAAGCCGCTTGTGGCGGGCTTCCACACGCCGACACCGCCCAATCCGCCGTCCTCGGCCTTGGTAATGCGGACCAGCGTCTCCTTGGGCACAGTGTTGATGGCATGGTTGTCGACATCGAAGCCAAAAACGAAACCCATAACGCCGGTTTTTTTGTGGAACAACGTATCGGTCTGGTGCATGGGCGGCATCCAACCGCGCGTGATGCTCTGGTGCGATCCGTAGCGATAGCTGGCCTGGTAGCCCGTTTCGGCGGCCAGGGCACGGCCGTCGGGCCGCGACTCGTGGGCTTTGACTGATCGCTCGGTGGCGATCCAGCCCGTGTGCTTCATGATCGTGAAGTTGTAGGGCAGACCTGAATTGATCTTCACCCGCACCATGCAACGAAAGGCCTTGTGCCGAGGCCCCGTGTCGTCTTTCCAGCCAATGTAAGGGCGATCGAGCTCGTTGGCGTCGACGTAGACGTAGTCGCCTTCGTGGAGTCCCAACGCTTCGGCTGCGGCCGGATTGATTTCAATCTGACGGTCGGCCACGCCCGGCGCACGCTTGTCGGTGCGATGCGGATCGCCGAAGTTGTCGCTCCAGATCCAATGCCAGTCCACCGTGGACCAGGAGGAGTGCGTCGAGTGGCGGCTCTTGGGCGTGCAGCAAAAGAACGAGTAATTCTGTTGCCACAACGGATTGACCGTCTTCTTCACTTCGCTCCAGGGCAGCTTGACGTTCCGCACCTGCCGCAGGTCGGGATCGGCGGTGTCCAGCGGGATGCCATAGTCGACCGGCCTGACGTACGGGCTCGTCGAGACGATTACATTGGGCAAGTAGGGAGTCGCTTCGACGCTCTCGCGATGGACGATCAGGTTCTCGCCATATTCCAGCGCCTCGGGCAGGTCGCAGTAGCTGGCCAAACGTCCGCAATCGGTGTAGAAGGGAATCGAGTCGTGGATTTGTTCCCAGAACGGCACGCGCGGATAGGTGCGAAAGAGCATGAGCGCCGCGCCAGGCTCGCCGCCGTAATCGCCCGCGAGCATCTTGTCGACGTCGTAGGGGCCATCGGCGCCGCGTGTGGTCGTCGAGTTGTCGAACACTCGCTGCAAGTAGACCTTGGCCTTCTTTTCGGTAACGAACTTGAAATAGTCGGCGAAGCGGCGATCGCCGAGTTTCTCGGAAAACGCCCGCGCGACGCCAGCAAACACGGCCGCGTCGTCCACGGAATCATGCACTGGCCTGATGCCCCCTTTCCACACTTGAATGAAGGGGTTGGAGCAAGAGCCGCCGCACTCGACGTCCTGCTGCTCGACCCAGGAGTTCACCGGCAGCACGACGTCGGCGTATTCCGCGCTTCCGGTCCACTCAATCTGCTGGTCAATGATCATGTCGACCTTGGGCAGGACGTTGACCAGGATGTTGTAGATCCATTTCGCCTGATTGAGAAAATTCGCGTTGTTGTACCAAATGACTTTGGTCGGCGTGGGAGTATGCGTTTTACCCGTAAAGTTCCGTTGGCCCCCCTTGGGCAGGTCCACCGTCAGTGTGTGTTCGCCACAGGCCCAGTAGGAAGGGTCCTCGCCGTCGCTGAGATGCCGCAGGTTTTCGTGAGTGATGCGGACCTTCTCATCCATTACTGGTGCAAAAGGATCCTCGTGCGTATAGCTGCCGACACCGGGTCCGGACCAGGACGAGGCTTGCAGCAACGCCCCTTTGTAGTTGCCCGCCCAGGTATATGCGCCCGCACCGTGCTTGCCGATGTTGCCGGTGAGCATCAGCGGCAGGTAGCTGGCGCGGTTGTGCAGTGTGGCGTGGAAGTAGTGGTTCACGCCCTCGCCGATGTGAATCGCCACCGGCCCCCCCGCCTTGGTCGTATTCCAGATGTCTTCGGCGAGGCGTCGCACCAGCGCGGCTGGCGCGCCGCTGATCTCTTCGACGGTGGCCGTGTCGAAATCCTTCAAGTGTCGTTTGTACATCTCGAAGGTGGGCATCACCTCGACTTCGGCGCCGTCGGCCAGCTTCACGCGGAAGGCGCCTTCCAGCGCGGCCGCCACGGTCATCTTTTCGCCCACGTCATCGCGCGAGAGAAATGCCACTTGCTTCTTGTCGGCGTCCCAGACGCAGAAGTCGCCGATCCGCTGCCGCTGCTCGTCGGTCAGCCCTTGCACCTTGTACGACGGCCCGCCGCGCAGATCCTTCGTCTTGTAACCGCTGTCGACATCCTGCGGCCGCAGTCGTTTGAGCGTGTCGGTCCGGACGAGCAGCGGGAAGTCAGTAAAGCGGCGACAGAAGTCTGCGTCGTACCAGCCTTCTTCGAACATGATCTTCGTCACGCCCAGCAGCACGGCCGTATCCGAGAGGCCGGGACGAACCGAGATCCAATAGTTGCTCTTCGTGCCCGGGCAGTTGTATTCCGGGGCGATGTCCACCAGCTTGCCGCCGCGTTCCATGACTTCGTTGAGCCAGTGCGACTCGGGCATCTTATTCTCGATCAGGTTTTTGCCGATCTGGATGACCAGCTTCGAGAATCGCATGTCGTTGAAGTCCATGTCGGCGGTCTGCAAGCCATGCACGAACGGATGGCCCGGCGCCTGGTCGCCTCGCCAGGTGTACTCGTTCCAGTCGCGAGCGCCGCGAGCCTTCTCGGGCGGCACGCCGCGCACGTGGTGATCCAACAGCCCCAGCATATTGGCCAGGCGATAAATGCCGAACTTGCCCACGATGCCGTGGATGGGCAGGTTCGATCCGATCTTGATCGTCCGCGTACCGGCGCCCTCGACCTTATCGACCATCAGTTTTTCGTAGCCGTCCTTGGTGAGTCGATCGACGCCTTCGGGCCCGCTGTAGGTCCGCGCCACGGCATCCAGGCCGGCGGCCACGTAACGGTACATTTCGTCCCAGCCGAGTCGCACGTAACTATCGTTGCCGCGGTCGTCGAATTTGTACTTCGTGCGTAGCTCCGGCTGGTCCGAAAGCGCGGGGAAGCCGGCGTCGGCCCATTCCTTCCATCCTTTGCGCAACACAGGCCCTTTCAGGCGGTAGGGCCCATACACGCGCCGCTGCATGGTGAAACCTTTGGGACATCCACGGGGGTTCCAGGCCTTCGTGGCCCGATTGCCGTACAAATCGCCGTAGCGATCATGGTCGTAGTTCTGTTCGCTTCGGAGGATGACGCCGTTGCGCACAAACGCCCTAAGGCGACACATGTGAGTATCGTTAGGCGCGCAGACCCAAGTGAACGTGCTGTCGTACTTGTATTGATCCAGATAGACGCGTTCCCAATCGCGGTTGGGGTACTGACCGAGCGGGTTTTCAACGCTAACGGGCGTAAAGGCCCAGGCACGCGGCCCAGCGGCCAATAGCGAAGCGCCTCCAGCGGCGAGGCACGTTTCCAGAAAGCGGCGTCTTGAAAGGTCCATGTGTCGAGTTCCTCATACTCGCGGCGGCGATGCGCGGCGGTCAGCGGTCGATTCCTTCCAGCACTAAATCTTGCCAGATCGTGATCAGCTTTTGTCCGTCGCGGTCACGCTTGGCGCCGTTGAAGATCGCGAAGGCGGCAGATACCCGTTCGCCTGGCGCAAAACTCACACTGCCGCTCCCCTGACCCGCCGCCAAGGCCCGGCTCATCACCACGGTCCAGCGTCCGTCGCGCCACTCGCCATGTGCCTTGACCAATTGATTTACGGGCAGCGCGAACGTAACGCTGCCTGGCCCGCTCACTTCCAATTGGCTGCCGCCTTGGCCCTTGCCGTGCGGCACAATCGGATTGCCGGTCGCCCTCGCGGTAAGAAACGCCTTAGGCTGCGCGTCCGTCTTGGTCGTCGGCCGCGCGTACTCGGCCGAATCGACGGCCGCAGCCGAGAGCGGGTATTGGTCCACGGTGATGCGCGGATTCGCATCTTCGACGTCGGCGACCGAGCCGTCGTGATCTGAATCCCACATCCACACGTCGACTGGCGCGCCAGGAGCGCCCATGCCCACAAACGGCTCCGCGTTGCCGCGGTAAAGCTCGACGGCGGCGGCGTCCTTGAAGGCTTCGGTCTTCAGCGAATGGAGATCCGGAGTGTCATCGCTCCACGAGAGTCGCAGGAAGAGCGATTTGCCGTCGTGAACTGCTTGCACCTGAAGTTCTAGGTCCGCCTCGTTTCGCCACCACAGCGGCGTCAACCGCAGCTTCGTCATGGGCGCGTGACTCCACGCGTCTGAGGCCATCGATAAGGGCGCCTCGGTCACCAGCGGGGCAACCATTCGCTCGCGCCGCATGACGGCCGTCGTACGAGTGGCCTTATTCGAGAGCGAGAGCACGAAATGCACCAGATCCGCCACTTGCTGTGGAGACAGGCTTTGACTCGACGGCATCGGGCTACCCGGCATACCCAACCAAAGCCGCCGGTAGACGGACTGCGGATCGTCATTTCCTTTGAAGATTCCGAGGGTCAGATCTCGCGGGCGCGTGGGCAGTCCTTCGCTGTCAACCATTTTTTCCTGGCCGTCTCCCTTGCCGTCTTTGCCGTGGCAGGAGAGGCAGCCTTTGGTCAAATACAACTCTTTGCCGCGGGCGATTGCTTCGGGCGAGGCCTGACCCAACTCGGGCAACGCGGCGACGTCGCCCGGCGTGGTCACACGACCGACTGACTCCTTAAGTTCTGCTTCGCTGAGCGTTTCGTCGGCCTCCTTGGCCGCCGCTAACTCAATGTCGCGGGCTCCTTGGCGACGAAGGTCAAGGACATGCTCAGCCAAAAGCCGTCTGTCGCGCTCGTCGAGATGCGCCCAGGAAATCATTGCCGAGCCGGGCATACCGTGGACCAGTACGGCCTCAATGTCCCCACGCGTCGGTACGCCATTGGTCGTGCTGATCAGGCGAAAGCGGCCGGCACGGAAGTCGCGCGGCTTGGGGAACAAGAAGCGTGCGGCCAAGCCCTGCCCGTCACCCTTTTCGCCGTGGCAGGCGGCGCAATGCTGAGCATACAATTTTGGGCCCTGCTCCGGCGAGGGGACAGCCGTCGCGACCGTTGCCTGTTGTTCTTTTGCAACCGGTTCCGTTATGGCCTTCGCTGCCGGTTTGGCGGCTTGTCCAGCGGACAGATCGGTAGCTGTCGTTTCCGCGGTCGCCTTTTGCGTGACTTTCGCGGCTGGTTCCGGCGGTTCATGACGACCACAACCCGTTGCAAGCGAAAACCAGACGGCGTTAACACACAATCCGACCCACCACTGCGAATCGTGGTTGAGCATGAATGTGTCGAGAAGTCTCATCGGTGGTTCCTCCGAACCGACGTCGGTCACTCGCGAGATTGGATTATCCCGCGAAGGGCACTTTCGCGAATCTCGTGCCAAATTTCACAAGCGCGCCTATGGCCGTGCAATCGAGCGCTCGAGGGTCAAATCTGGCAATATCGCCCTGCCGAGCGCGCGATTACGCACATTTGCGCGCTTTGATTCGGCACACTTCGTGCTCTATCGCACTGCTCGAACCCGAAGACAAAACAGGCACAATGCGGCCGATGCGGAAACGGCCAGCTTCAGAAATCATGCCGGGTCGCGGAAGCAGACGCCACAAGTAGCCTCAGACCTGACTTGGCGAATGGCACGTAAAGTGCTTTGCTGCATAATAGCGGATTGTTACTAATGACTGTCCGTCGACCAAGCAGGTCTAGCGGCTTCGGACCGTGCGGGATATTTCAGCGTGAATTCGAGAGGTCACAAAATGCAAGCCACGGAAATTCTCGAACGTGAGCACGCGATCATCGAGCGGGCATTGAAGCTGCTGGAAAGCGCAGTGGTGATGATTCGCACTGGCCGACGCCTACCAGACGGCTTTGCAACCTGGGCTGTGAATTTCATCTGTGAGTTTGCCGATCGGCACCATCATGCCAAGGAAGAGGAAGTTCTCTTTCCCCTGTTGGAAGAGCGCGGCATCCCGCGAAGCGGAGGTCCCATCGGCTGCATGCTGCACGAGCACGAAATGGGCCGCGACTGCGTGCGCAGGATGCGTGAAGCCCTGCCACCCCAGGGCGACGATTCCGCCGGCTTCGCCAATGCCGCCGACGACTACATCGGTCTGCTGCGACAGCACATCTTCAAAGAGAACAATGTGTTGTTCATGATGGCCCTGCGTTGCTTGAGCCCACAAGATGACCTGTCCGTGGTAGAGAAATATCGCGCTGCCGACGCCCGCGCCGGTGGAGCGGATGGCGCCGGTCGTTTCAAATCTGAGTTGACGCAATTCGAGCGACTGTTTCTCACATCTGCCAAGGCAGATCGCGTTAGCCAGACGGTCCGCTTGATGTAGTCCCTCCACCAGCCTGATTGAGTTCGTCGTCGATCCACGATAGCGCGGCCAGCGCCGCCGGCCAGCCGATCGTTGTTATCGCCAACAGGGCGACGTGTTCGATTTCCGGTCGGGACAGACCCAGCGCCATTCCGCGTCGGGTGTGCGAGCGGACTGCCCCTTCGCGTCGGCCGCCAACGGACACGGCCAGCTTTACCAAACGCTCGGTCTTCGCATCCAGCGGTCCGGCCTTCGCCACGACTGCGCCCAGGTGGTTGTAGGCATCCCAGACGTCACGGTACTTGTTCGCGAACTGCCTGACAATATCGGGCATGTTTTCAAGGTCCATAAAGTGCGTCTCCTTGAAGAATTGGGGGGGGACAGCTCGGCTGCTCCTCGCGGTGACCGATGGTGGACATTGTAGAGGGTTGGATCGCGCTGGTGCTACGCGTGCTTGAGCCGAAGCAACCCGACTGACGGTCTTTCGTGCCCGTGCTAATCCGCTCAGTTGCGCCATTCTGCCGCTGCCGGCTGCACCCACATCGTTCTTTGGCCGACACTACTTGATACGGGGTGCCCGTCCAACAAGTACACATGGTCTGTGCCGTGCCCGATGCTCGAACAACTGCCTGGATCGCGGTCTTCGTTGTCGGCATGGCGACGATTGGAAGAGCCCAGGAACATGGGCCGGTTGCCACCACGCTCGTAGATGGCGATGAGCCACGCGATCTCCCTTCGCGCTACTCGCTAGCGGCCGACACGGCTATTGGGCGTGAAGAGCTAGCTGCCGAGCCAACTTTTCGGACTGCAACGGTCGCGGAATCTGCGGGGGATTTCGCGCCGACCGTGAGCCCAGCCGCGTTGACGACGGCAACCGTCGCCGCCGCTCCCGCGAAGCCTCCGCCGCTGCCTCCAAGTCCTTATAAGGATCTGTACTTCGACAACGACTTCAGTTATCTCGACAACCCGGACAACACGTTCTTCTATCTGGGAGACGCGCTGAAGCAGCGGCATCCCTGGCCCGGCGCGACCCTCGATCTGGGCGGCGAGTATCGGCTGCGCCAGCAGAATGAGCATAACTTTCGCAACAGCGGCAGCAACCTCGCCGGCAGCTTTCTAGTTGGACAGAGCGATGACTTCCTCTTGCTGCGTACGCGCTTGTTCGCGGACCTTAAAGGAGCCGAATGGTGGCGAGTCTATGGCGAGGCCATCGATGCCGCCAGCAATTTTGAGCGCGCGCCTTCGCGGACCATCGAGGAGAATCGCTGGGACGCGCTGAACCTGTTCGGCGACCTGCTGTTGTACGGCGACGAGAATGCGAAGCTCTGGGGACGCGCGGGCCGGCAGGAGCAACTTTACGGCGCGCAGCGTCTGATCTCGCCGTTGGACTGGTCGAATACGCGGCGGACCTTCGACGGTGCAAAGATTTTATGGCGAGGCGCCGACTGGAATATCGATGGATTCTGGCTACGGCCGGTCTCATTCGCTCAGCATGCCGGGAACGACCACAATTTCGATGCCCCCGACCAAAGTCAGGAGTTCATTGGCCTGTACGCGACCAACAAAAAGACGAAGGATCGCATCTACGATTTTTACTACCTCCGGTTGACCGAATACGATGCGCCGGGTAGCGCGGCCAATCCGTTCGATTTCGACGTGAATCTATTCGGCGCACGCTGGTACGGCAAGCAGGGAAGCTGGCTTTGGGAAATTGAGGGCGGTTATCAGTTCGGCAACTTCGGCGCGAAGATCGACTCGGCGGGTTTTTATGTGGTCGGGCTCGGCCACGAGCTCTCTGACGGCCCCTGGAAGCCAACGTTCTGGACGTATTTCGACTGGGCTTCGGGTACCGCCGATCCCAATGGCCGAATTCATGGCACGTTTAACCAGCTCTTCCCGCTGAGCCACAAATACTTCGGCTTCATGGATCTCGTGGCGAGGCAAAACATCCAAGACGCCAATTTCTTGCTGACCGCCACGCCCACCAAAAACACAAGAGCCCTCTGCTGGTATCACATCTTCTTCCTGGAAGAAGCGCGCGATGCGCTCTACAACGCCGCCGGCGTGCCGATCCGCAGCGATCCTACCGGTGCGGCGGGCCGGAATGTCGGCCAGGAATTGGACTTCACCTGGCAGTACATCTTCTCACCGCGGTGTGACCTGCTCTTGGGCTATTCCCATTTCTTTGAGGGCCGATTCGTGCGCGCCACCAATCCCGCGGGCGTCGATGGCAACGCCGATTTTTTCTACAACCAGTTCACCCTGCGGTTCTGAGCAGTCGCGGCCGCTGAAGTGGTCGGGTTGATCCTGGGTAACGTTGCACGCAACAAATTCTCGTCGATCTGCGGCGTGGACAAAAACGTCAGTGCGACCGGGAAAAGCGCAAAGAGTGCGAAGGCAACGGCTTCGATGCATCCGTGCGTAATTGCACGCGCGAGACATTTCCGCACGTTTAAGTGACAGTGTTGGTCGTGTTGTCGCCTGACCACCCGATCTCTCCGGTCGATTCGACAGGCTTCGCCAATCTCAGCATTCGGCACAACTGAGTCGAGAATTCACGGCGACTCGGTGATTTGGTCTTAGCCTGCGAAACGGGACACCGTTTACCGCGACTTGTACCCCATTGCTTTTCTCTTCGATTGGCTCGACGTTTGCAGCATTCTGTAGCGGACCGACTTCGGGCCAGCATTGATCCAACCGAAGCGTGGTCGCACCTAACGACATGCAGAGCCAGCTGCTAGAACAGCGAAACCAATCTTTCAATGCAAGCCGGAGTGAGCCGGCCGGAATGGAACACCACCATGAGCGCAATCGAGCCAGACATGCCGGTGGGACAAATTGTTTCCGATCGGTTTCAGCGTGCGGCGGTCCTGGAACACTACGGAATTGACTACTGCTGCCACGGAACCCGATCGCTCGTGGTTGCCTGCGCCGAGAAGGGCTTGGACACGGGCGATGTACTAGAAGAGTTGCGACGATCCGACGCGCGATCAATTTCTTCAAACGAGATTGACTGGGCACATGCGCCGCTGCCGGAACTCGCCGATCACATTGTGGCGGTGCATCATGCGTACCTCCGCAAGACGCTGCCTTCCCTGGGTTGCTTGCTCGACAAGGTCGTGCTAGCGCACGGCGTTCGGCACCCGACGCTTGCCCAACTACGGCGAGTCTACTTTGGACTCGTAAATGACCTGGCACTGCACATGCTCAAAGAAGAGCATGTGCTTTTTCCATTGATCCGACGGCTAACTGCTGGTCGCAAGCAGGATCGCAGCATGGTCACTGATGAAGACTTGACGAACCTACTTAGCTCGCTGGAAGACGACCACGCGGAAGTAGGAGACGCGCTGGCGCGGATGTGCGAACTTACCGATGGGTACCAAGCGCCTGCCAACGCCTGCGCCACCTATCGCGCCGCCCTCGACGGACTGGCCGAACTGGAGTCCGACATACACGAGCACGTTCACAAGGAGAACAATATTCTTTTTCCTCAGACGTCGGACATGCTGCGCCGCATGGCACTTGTTGCGACGCATGACTGATCCCGTCGACGGATCCTTAGTGGACTAGGCGCCGTTGAACAGATTCTGCAGTCCGGAAATTGTCGTTCGGTCGTATTACGATGTACAAAGGCGATCCATATTCTTCCGCCGGGCGAAACGTACGACCACGGGCCGTATAGGTACCCGAGGCAGGGTCCTTTTCTTCGATATCTACAAAAAAAAGTGACGTGCTTGCGTATTTCTGGACAGTCCAACTCCTTATTCTTCAAGGAAAAGGAAGGACGATCCGATGGCCCGGTCGAAAGTCAAAGGCAAGGCGCCGGCACGGCGCAGTTATTCGCAGGAG
>Ga0163144_10009764_pt1 | contig 20565 bp, 10 predicted proteins | sample OliLak19BULKMAT1_FD_123175 | JGI IMG/M metagenome (GOLD analysis project Ga0163144, IMG submission 123175) | Freshwater microbial mat bacterial communities from Lake Vanda, McMurdo Dry Valleys, Antarctica - Oligotrophic Lake LV.19.BULKMAT1 | ecosystem: Environmental > Aquatic > Freshwater >... | reverse complement strand
TGTCAAAGTTCACTAAGTCGTTGTAGTAAAAAGTTCAAAAAGTCGTAGTAGTTTTAGGGGTATTATGGTACTGTATTTGGATGAGTGACTAATGAAAAAATTTAAGTTGTACACCAAGTAGCGGCAGAGAAACATCGCCGATCAAATCCTGTTTAGTCATTCCTTTGATAGGTGTTTTGAAACAAATTTTATCATTGATAGTAATAAGAAAGCATTGACCTGTTTTTCTGAATTTGATTTCTGCTTTTTTCAGTATTGGGGCCTGTGACAGATAATAAACTTGATTTCCGAGAGAAATGGTCTGATCTTTACTGACGCGCTTTGTTTTGCGGAAAATAGGCGGAATTTTCGGATCAGCCTTTTGTATTTGTTTGGCTTCGTAGGCAATAGATTTGGCATCCATAAAATGCCACATAGACCTGCGGCCCAAGAGACGGCTATTGCTGTATCGCATGGGGTCAACAGTACGGCAAACATGGGTAATTTGCTCATAAGCGATACCCGGACGCATCGCCTGAGCAACCATTGCGGCGGTCAATCCTGTCACGTCACGAGCATAGCCGATATCAAAAAAACCGAGACGAAAAGCTTCTAAGTAGGCTTTTTCGGGGTTTGCCGGAAAAAATGCCCCCAAAACCGGAGCGTACAGCATGCCACCACAGGTGATTTCACCGCCATAAAATTTACCTACGGCTATGGCGTAAGCGTCCAAATTGTTATCTAAATAAGGTTTTGCCACTTTAGCCCGTTCTTGTAGCCACGCAGCGTGCATGAGCTCGTGTTCGAGGGGTTCCGGATCAAAGGTTTCGATGCTACGCGCATTTTTTTGCTCGCGCAGGTAAATATCTGTGATAGATTGCGCAAAAGCACGGGCATTCAGCGAATCGCAGCTGGTTGCAGCGGAGCAAAGATATCGCCCGGCCAGTATTTTCCAACGGGTGTCATCGGTCGTGCCGGCGGCCGGCAGGTTGTCCTCTCAGGTACCTTCCGGGTCGGTATTTCGAATCACCTCGGTGAAAGTATCCACATAACCCCATTGCGGGCGAATGCGCTCGCGGTGCCACATTTCAGTGGGCGCACCCATGGCATCACCGATGGCGGCCCCTACGAGCGCACCGAGTACTTTGTCGTAATAAACCGCTTTGGTGAGGGTGCTGTCCCACCCTTGCGGGGGTGGTTGGAAAGCCGCCCACTCCGGGCTGGGAAAATCTTCGGTGCTGGTTTTGGTGGCTCGGTCGCAAGCCACTATGGTCAGGCAAATCCATCTCATAATTTAACGATATCTTCATGATTTGCTGATTTGACGCGTTATTTTATCAATTTATTGATTTATCTCCAAAATCATAGCCGTTTTTGCGGCAATTTCAAGCGTGTTATTGACCGTTATGGCGGTATTGGAAACAATGTCTTTCGCCGTAAAATGATTAGGAATTATTTCTTTGTATCGGTTCATGTCTACGGTGACCGCTGCCTCATTTTTATTCAAGAGCACCATTACTTTTTCCCGATCATTGTACCTGAAATAGATATAGACATCATCCTTTTGCGGCGCATAATGTTTTAATTTGCCGGTGTGTATGACCTGCTTGTTTTTTCGCCAATTCAGTAAATTGGAAAAAAACGTTTGAGCGGCCAGTTCCTGTTCGGTCAGCCCCGCTTTGGTTTTTGCATTTTTTGCATCGCCTTGCCAGCCTCCATAAAAATCGCCCCGCCGTTGACCGTCGTTACCCGGTTTTTCATTCGTCATTAATAGTTCTGTACCATATAGAAACTGTGGTATACCCCGCATCGTTACATACAAGGCAATGCCTAATTTCCAGTGGTCTAAATTTTTATTTACCCTTGAATAAAACCGGTCTAAATCGTGGTTGTCAGGAAATATGAGTTGGTTATCAGGGTGCGGAAACAGGTAATCCTGTGCGATGCTTTGGTAGGTGTCTCGCCAGGAGGAAAACCAGGAATTGGATATGTTCAGAGACTTAACGAGGTTTTCATTCAACGGGAAATCCATTAGGGTGGGCAGCGTACCTTTATATCCGTCTTTGTTAATTTTATCTTTTTGCCAATAAGCCGCTATATCGGGTTTAGTGGTCATTTCTTCCCCCACGATATTAAAATTTGGGTATTCATGCAGAATGGCTTTTGTCCATTGCGTCAGAAAGTCTTTGTCCGAATAAGAATAAGTATCTTCTCTAAACCCGGAAAGCCCGGCGTATTCTATCCACCAGATGGTGTTTTGTATGAGGTATTGGGCCATCAGCGGGTTGCTTTGGTTTAGATCGGCCATGCTTAGGTCAAACCAGCCATCGGTGTATTCCTTTTTGTCTATTTCCGTTGCGTAAGGATCGGTCAACGTTGTTTTCAGGTGATTGGTACGGGTTTTAGTGTCGTGAAAATGCACCCAATCCTTTGATGGTAAATCTTTTATAAAATAATATTCGGCACCGCAGTGGTTCAATACTACATCCCATATCACGCCAATACCCCGTTCTTTTGCTGCCCGTACAAAAGTTTTAAACTGTTCATTGGTGCCAAATCGGGGGTCTATTGTGTAAAAATCCGTTGCAGCATAACCATGATAGGAGTATTCCGGCTGGTTGTTTTCGATGAGCGGAGTATTCCAGATTTGGGTAAATCCCAATGATTTTATATAATCTAAATGATCTATAATGCCCTGTATATCGCCGCCGTGCCGGTTGCCTTCACCAGCCCTGTCCATGGTTTGTTCTTTCATGCCAGCCACGTAGTCATTGCCGGGGTCTCCGTTGGAGAACCGGTCGGGAACGATCAGCAGGATAGCGTCTCTATGCGTGAAGCCCTGCCTGAAAGCGCTGCCTTTTTCCCTTTCCAACAACGGAAAATCTTTTGTAATAAACGATTTTCCTGCTTTTTTGAACACTATTTTCATATTTCCCGCCCGCGTTTGCGGCGCAATGTTCAGCGTAATAAAGAGATAGTTAGGGTTTTCTACCTTAGTCATTTTTACCACCCGAACGCCTTTGTAGTCCACAGAGGGCATTAACTGGCCGATGTTTTGTCCATATACCAAAACAGTAACGGTATTCCATTGCATACCCGTCCACCAGTTTTGCGGCTCGAGGCGGGCAATAGTTTGAGAAAAAACGGTAAGGTGGAGGGATAAAATTAAAAGGGTGGCAATAATTTTGATCATATAAGTGGTGCTGGTTATTGATTGAATAGTATGCTCGGCTATAAACTATTTAATGACGGTCAATACTACCTTTTTCAGGTCCTGATCCCGACTGGAACTCCCGGTCATGACCTCAAATTCGCCGGGTTCTACCACCCAGTTCATATTATAATCGAGCATCATGAGTTTTTCGGGCGTAATCTGGAAGGTCACGGTCTGCGAGGCCCCTGGTTCGAGGGCTATTTTTGTAAAATCTTTCAATTCTTTGACCGGGCGGGTCACAGAAGCGTACAGATCGCGTACGTAACATTGCACGACGGTTTTGCCGGTCCGATTACCCGTGTTTTTCACCGTTACCGACACCTTGACGGAGTCGTTTATTCCGATATTATTGTTGGATAAAACGGGCGTATCATACGCGAACGCCGTATAACTCATGCCTTGTCCAAAAGAGAAAAGCGGCGTAATGTCGTCAAAAGCATATCCCCTTCTGGCAGAAGGTTTGTGGCTGTAAAAAGCAGGGATATGTCCGACGGAACGCGGAAAGGTAATCGGGAGGCGACCACTTGGATTGTTATCACCAAAAAGGGTATTCGCTATGGCATTACCACACTCCTGCCCGAGGTACCAACACTCAAAAATGGTCGGAATTTTTTTTGCTATATTGTTGATACTGTATGGTCGGCCATTGAGCAGGAGGCATACAGTCGGTTTCCCCAACGCATGAATGGCATCCACTAAGGAATCCTGAAGCCCCCGCAAATCCATAGTAGCCTGATCGCCAAGGTGTGATTCAGCCCATCCCTCGCGGCTTTCGCATTCATTGCCACCCAACGCCAGGATGACCACATCTGCCTGCCGCGCCACGTCCACCGCCGCCTGAATTTTCCGGCGGTCATCGGCGCGATTGGTCAGGCTGACGGGGTCTTTGTACCAAGAACAGGGGTTGGTAATGCCGCAACCTTCTGCATATAAGACGCGAGCGCGATTGCCGACTTTGTTTTTGATGCCTTGCAGCAGGGTGATGAAATATCGCGGCTGGTCGGAATATCCGCCGAGCAGAGTGCGGTTGGCATTTGGGCCAATGACCGCGATGGTTTTATATTTATCCGTGTTGAGCGGTGCCAAATTGCCTTCATTTTTCAATAAAATGATGGCTTCTTCTGCCGTTTTTAAAGCCAAAGGTACGTTTTCCGGTGCACCAACAATGCGCTTGGCGTTGGCTACGTCATTATAGGGGTTTTCGAAGAGACCAAGGGCAAATTTTTGCCGCAATACCCGCGCTACCGAAGAATCGAGTACCGCCATCGGCAATTCACCTTTTGCAACCGCTTCTTTCAACATTGGATAGGCTTCCGGGTCAGGTGCTTCCACGTCCACACCCGTGGAAATGGCCTTTTTAGCAGCATCCTTCAAATCGGTGGCTACCCGATGACGGCGAAACAACTCAGCTACCGCAAAATAATCACTGACGACTGCACCTTTAAAGCCCCATTCTTTTCTCAAAATTTCGTTTAATAACCAACGTGAATTGTGCGAGGGTACACCATCAATTTCATTGTAGGAAGCCATTACATTCCAGGCATATCCTTCTTTGATACATTTTTTGAAGGGTGGCAAAAACTGTTCGAGTACCAATCGCTTCGGCGTTGGGGCGGGGCCGATATTGACCCCGCCTTCGGGTTGTCCGTGGCCGGTCATGTGTTTCAACGTGGCCATTACGTGTTCTTTATCAATTTTTCCGGTACGCCCCTGAAAACCCCGAACGGCAGCAAGGCCGATTTCGCCGGCTAAATAAGGGTCTTCACCGTAGGTTTCTTCCGTACGCCCCCAACGCGGGTCGCGGGTAATATCCACCACCGGGGCCAGCACGAGGTGGTTGCCGCAGGCGCGGGCTTCACGGGCAGCCACATCAAATGCCTGCTCGATTAGCGCAGGGTTCCAGGTGGAAGCCAGCGCAATGGCCTGCGGGAAAGCGGTGGCATCGCGGGCTACATAGCCATGCAGGGCTTCTTCGTGCATGACTGCCGGTATACCCAGCCGGGTTTTTTCGCGTAAATATTTCTGTACGGCATTAGTATATTCTACCGTGTTTTCGGTGCTGCGACTGGGGAAAGTACCCACGCCTTCGAGTGGCTCTTTGGGCCGGGAAACTTGACCTATGCCATTTGGCGCATATTTAGCCGCTGAATCGGGCAGAAAATTGCCGTATTTATCCATCATGGGCCGGGCGGCAAACCACATACAATGTAGCTGAGCAACTTTTTCATCCAACGTCATACGGGCAAGTAGATCGAGGGTACGCCGCTCAACAGATTGTGCCGGGTCTTTGTAAAGGGCTTTTGAAAGGTCTGCATTTTGCGCCTGTTTAGCAGGGCCACAGGACTGCACCACACACCAGCCAACCAGTGATATAAATAAAGTATTGAATATTTTCATGCGTTATGCTATTTTTTTTAACTATACAAAAGGACGAATGAAACAGGAAGGAGCCTTCCATCTGATGTGTTTTAGGGATAGCCAAAAAATAACTTATAACAATTAGGCATGATTTGCCGACGAATTTTGATAAGTTATTCTTTTATCGTCCCTTAGGAACTATGTTTTAAAATGGATTTTCAATATTTTGCAAAATTTATCATTACTTAAAAAACTTACCGGTCAGCACATTTGTGGATGATTGAGCAGCGATCATAAACAGACCCGTTGGTAATGCCGAAACGAATAGTACCGGTGTTGTAGTGGTTGAGCAGGATTGTTGCAGCACGAAATCACTTTAAAGGGCTGCTGCGCAAATGCAATATGCGCGCAACATAAGGTGATTAAAATCGTAAAAAAGTTTTTCATGAGTAGGTAAGTAGTCAATTTTTTGTTCGTCGTTGCCACCAAATAAATAGTCCTGCCACCATTAACAGCGTTATTGCACCTATATAATAGGCCATAAATGGTGATAGTCTGCCGCCTTTTGCTTCTTCAATGGTCAGCTGCGTATTAATCGGTTGTCGGGTCAGCACCTGGCGCTTACCCCCCGTCCACGTCACGATAATAGAATCTACCACCGTGGCATTGCCCAAGCCAAAGTGCCCAATGGTAGAATTTTGCGAAAGGTGGCTGGAGCCGCCGCCATCTATCTCCCGAATCATGCGCCGACCACCGGCCACTACCATGATGCGGGAGCCAAGACCGTGGCTTTCTGCTTCCCGACCGGAGAGGGCCACTTTTAACCAATTGCCTTTTGTAGCATCATTGCGAAACAGCCGGGTGGTGGAAGGGGTCGGATACCCGTCTTGTACTGGTTTTTGGTTCACTACTAACACATCAAGGTCGCCGTCATTTTCGATGTCAAATACCACCGAACCGCGTCCTATGCCATAATCATTAAGGCCCATTTCGCGTCCTTTTTCCGTAAAAACACCATTTTCATTTTCAAAATAAAAATCGCTCATCGGTACACAGTTGGGATTTAAATCGCCATTGGAAACAAATAAATCCAAATCTCCGTCTTGGTCAAAATCGGCAAAATTGGCCCCCCAACTAATGCTTACAAAGTGCATTCCGAGGTCTTTGGCTTTGTCAATAAAGGGTTTTCCCGGCCCCTGGTGGGTCATCAGGCGGTTGAAACGGATATTGGTAACAAAATAATCCAATAACCCGTCTGCATTGTAATCACCCACAGCAGCCCCCATCGCATTGATTTTCAGGTTCATTTCCATCGCTTTACTGATGTCTTTGAACGACCGCCACGGATATTGGTTTTCGTACATAAAACTCGGCACGGCCTTGTAGCCAAAGTCGTGATGGACAATCAAATCCTGATCCCCATCGTTATCAAAATCGGTAAAAACGCCGCCAAATCCAAATCCCCGGTGCTTAAGGCCGTATTGGGCATACACATCCGTAAACGATTTGCCCTGCTCATTGCGCAGGAGATAGCCCTTGGCAGTTTGATTGGCCCCGGCAATGGTGGCATCGCTGATGACTTTCAGGGAACCTTCATGGCTGACAAAATAGTTGCCCACGTAGAGGTCGGGCCAGCCATCCGCGTTGAAATCGCCAAAACTTCCACCCGTACTGAATGAATACAAGGGTGTCAGGCCATAAGCATCGGTGGCATCGCGGAAAGTGCCATTGCCATTGTTGAGAAATAAGAGGTTGCGCGCACGCGGAATCTCCGGGAAACTGTCTTTAGAAGTGATGGTGGTGACAAACAAATCTACCCACCCGTCGCGGTTGACATCAGCGCCCGCAGCGCCCTGGGTAACAAATTTTTTACTCAATTCCAACCCGGAACCCTCGTAAATATTGCGAAAAGTGCCATTGCCCTGATTGAGATAGAGTTGGTCATCGTTCATACCACCCGTGATAAACACGTCCTCAAAACCATCTTTGTTCAGGTCAAACACACAAATACCGCCGCCAAACATCCCTTCATACACCGCAAATTGGTGGTGAATACCGGCGGCTTCGGTGATATCAGTGAATGGGGTTGGTGTCGTTGGCGTTTGAGCAAAGACCGGATGCGTGGCGAAAAACAGGGTCACGCCCGCCAAAAAGAGGAATTTATTTCGATGGAATGAAAAAATCATGGAGACCAAAAATGCAACTAATTTTTGCGCAAAAGTAGCATTTTTTTTTAATCAGGAAAGTGCAAATAATCAGGAACGGGTAAATGATAACTTGTTCTTTTCCGCCGGATTAGTTTTTGCTCAAACAGCTATCTTTTTGGGCTAATAGTGGGGCTATTTAAACAAAAAAATAGGTAGATTGAGTGAAAAGGAATCACCTCAAAAGTACAAGTTATTGTTTGGTCATCTCGAAATCCTCCACGGCAACGCATTCACCGCTTTCCCGATCGATATCCCCGCTTCCTGCCCGGCCTGATTGTCCTGTAGTGTGTGAATACCACCGTAAAAACGCGAATTGGCAGTTTCCTGCGCAAATGCCCAAAAAGAAGGAAATGATCGCGCTTTAAACTCCACGTCTCGCAACCCATCCGGTGGTCGCCCCACGTGCGTACTGTCCGTAAAGGCGAATGACTCACCAAACAAGTCAGTCAGGACGGTCGCCGCTGCCGCCGATTGTATGGCATGACCGGAGGGGAAAGCCGGAAAAGGCGGATCCGGCCAAAAAGACTCCCATTCTTTATCTATAAATTGGGTAATAAAGGTATTAGGGCGCTCAGAGAAATAATAATATTTCCATTTCCAACAGCAGGTAAAAGCATCGGCGACCGACATTCCTATACGGGCGTAGGTTTCTGCCCATTTGATGAGCGGAGGATTGGTTTTGCGCAATGCCAATGAAGCCAGTGAATAAGAGTGTCCTGGCGGGGTAAAAGTCTCCGCCGGGTCATCACCCCACCACAAGGCGGCTTCTTTTTCATCCTGCGTCAACACTTTGTCTTTTTCATACACCTGCATATATTGCTGATAATAGGCAGACCCTGGCGTAGTGTCGTAAGGGGTCATGGTTGGAGCAGGTATTTCGGCGTTTTTTGCTAAAAATGTCCGGTTTTGCCCCCAATACGGATGCAACGGGTGGTGGCTGAAAGATTGGGCATACAGTGGCGGTTTCCAGCCGCCTTTTTGGTGGGGTTTATTATACGTTTTATCAAAATTTTTCAGGTAGGCCCGGTGGCCACCGTCGGTTTTCGACCATTCAAAAATGGCTGCCGCCACTGCCCTGCCATACGCTACGGAATGTTCTGTCGCTGCCTTGTCGGCATTTTTGCCCGAAAAATATTGATAGATTTTGGTTTCTAACGAATCAATGCTTTGTTTGTTTTCATTGGAAGTCTGTTGGTAGATATTTTTGAGGATAAATGCCTGGCCCGCATTTAAAGCCAATGCCCAATTGTAAGCAACACTCGGTTGCGGTTGCGGCAAACTATCCAACCCATTGGCATATCCGGCTAAAGACTGGTATTCCGGGTATCCATGCACGACGGTTTCGTACATGGTCAATCCAATATATCCTAAACCTCTGGAGGCAAAAGTGGGAGAGTTGGCGGGCGTGTAGCGCATCATGCGCAGGGTCATGTCGGCCCAGGCTCCTGCCACTTCCCGCTCGGAAAGATGGTGTGGCCGGAGCAAAGAACAGCCCGAAACGGCAAAAAACAATAAAATGAAGGTATAAAAATTTATTTTAATTCCAGACATACCGTTCGTCATATTTTATTGGGTACTTTTTAGACTTTATGTCTTTTATCCTGAAAAGTTATCGTTTCGCCAGTTCATAAGCCCTCACTGCTCCCTCATTCACGCCAAACAACCATTTATTGCCAATATTTAAAATACTCCGCACATCGCCTTTCAATTTGAAACCCGATTGTGTTTGAGGAAGGTATTGAAAATTACCTTTACCATCACCGAGTAACAAGGTGCCATAGTTCGCATCAAATTTTCCGAAACGCAATTTAGCATGGCTGTTATTACCGCACAATAATACATCGGGGTGACTATCGCCATTGACATCTGCAACACCAATCGCATACACGGGTGAATATTGGGCCTGAACAGGAAGTGGCTGCCACTTCAACGATTGGCCACCCTGATTCAAAAAGATAGCAGTGGACATATTGCCCGCCACCAATAGTTCCGCTTTTTTGAGGTCATTCTGCGGAAAAATATCCAACAACGTAGCGATTGAATAACTTTCATAAGAAGTAAAACGCGCCTTCATGCGGGGCAATTGCTGCCCCAATTCGTCGCGGGTCACGCAGGGGTAATCTTTCCCCTGCACGTAGCAACAAAATATGGGGTCAATCGAGCCATTTCCGTCAAGGTCGCCATAATGCAAACTCACGGCTTGCTGATTCGTTGCCCTAAACTGCGTGTTGAGTCCCATATTTCCAACAATCACGTCGGGTTTTTGATCGTGGTTCACATCCGCTACCGAAAGCGTGTTGTACCAGCCCATGTAGGAATCGGTCAAGTATTTAGGATTTTGGCTTTCCAATTTACCGTTCTGCATCCCAAAGATACAGAGCGGCAGCCATTCCCCTACAAGGGCCAACTCCAGCTGGCCATCCTGCTCCAAATCCACCCACGCAGCGTCCGTGATCATACCCAGCTTACGCAAAGTGGGTGCAACGGCATCTGTTTGATCCGTGAAATGACCTTTCCCGTCATTTATCAATAAAAAACTGCGTGGCGCTTCCGGGTAACGGCCTGGCACAACCCTCCCCCCCACAAAAAGGTCGGGAAAACCATCGCGGTTGCAATCGCCCACCGCAACACACCCTTTACTCGAACGGGTATCCGGCAATGCGGCAGCGCTGTACGCAAAATTACCTTTTCCGTCATTCAGATACAGGCGATCCTGCAACAAAGTATCCTGCTCCTTGAGTTGATGGTAGCCGCCACTGGCAGCGTACAAATCAAGGTGCCCGTCGCCATTGGCATCAAACAGCGCCAGATCAGCGTCGGTGAAATTTTTATGGAAATCAAAAGCTGGTAAATTTTTTCGGCTGAAAGCACCATTGGCCTGTTGCAAAAACAACGCAATCGCCTGACCCGCGGCACCACCTGTTAACACATCTTCCCGCCCATCGCCGTTCACATCACCCTTGACCATGCACGGCCCGATAAAGGACAGTTCACTCAACAGCAAAGACTGCCGGTTAAAATCGCGGAGCGACAATTTGGGTTGCTGGTAATCAATCGGTGCGGTGATTGACTTGAAAAGGGGTATGATGGGAGTAGATTTTGATGCAGTGGGTTTGCCCGCTTCTTTTGCCCGAAGTGTTATGCGTTGATTGGCCGGTATAGTTGTTAAAATTTGCTGTTTGCCATCGGGCCAGTTGACGACCAATGAATCTGCCTGCGTAGCCTGGCCCAGTCCAAAATGCAGCACCGGAGCGACAGCGGACAAGTAGCCGCGCGCGCAAAATTGCTCCAGAACTTGTCGTTTCCCGGCGGCAAAGATCGTGACAGAAGTCCCTATGCCCTGTGTGTTCCCATCCGTGCCTTGCAAGGTCACCTGCAAATAATGATTGTCATTTTGCTTTTTCGCTTCATTTCGATACACAAAAGCGTCCTGATTAATATTGTTGACCATCAAATCAAGGTCTCCGTCGTTGTCAAAATCGGCATACGCGGCACCGTTGCTATTAGAAGGGCGCTGCATACCCCAATCGCGGGTCTTATTCTCGAACGATAATCCGTCTTTATTGGAAAAAATATAATTCACCACGTTAGAGGCGGGCATTTTTTTGATAATTTGCAGCACATCTTCCCGATTGAGCCGCCCCTTCTCTTTCACCACCCCATCCATAAAATTGATAAAATCGAGGTTCGTATAATCCCGGTAATAACCATTTGAGATAAACAAATCCTTCCAACCGTCATTGTCATAATCCGCCAACAGGGCTGCCCAACTCCAGTCGGTGTTGGAAATACCGACTAATTGGCCAATTTCGCTAAAAGTACCATTGCCGTTGTTGAGTTGGAGCATATTGCGCATATACTGGTAATGAAAACCGCTGCGCACGTTCAGGTCAAATTTTGAGTAATTATCAGCCCCCATGAGCAATTTTTGGCGTTTATTGTCCTCCGGCAACATATCCAGCGTCACAATATCCGGCAGGCCGTCGTTGTTCACATCCGCCACATCATTGCCCATCGAAAACTGGCTATTATGGCCAATGCCTTCGCCCATCTCGTCGGTAAAAGTACCGTTTTTATTGTTGAGGTAAAGGTAATCGGGTACAGCATAGTCATTGGAGACATAAAAATCCGGCCAGCCATCCCGGTTTACATCGGAAATGCCCAGGCCGAGGCCGTAGGAAAGGGCCGAACCGCGAATCCCTGCTGCTTTGGTGACATCGGCAAACACCCCTTTATCCTGCCGAAACAATCGCAAACCCTGCAAAGGGTCATCCTGACGGATCATCTCCGCGTTCTGTATCTCATTGAGAATGGGCAGCGATTTAGGATTGTGGTTGAGCAGCAGCATATCCAAATCACCATCTCGGTCATAATCAAAAAAATACGCCTGATTGCTAAAGCCAGCACTGGCCAACCCCATGGCAGCAGCGCGGTCTTCAAAATGTGGAACACCATTGGCATCATTTCCGAGGTTGATAAAGCATTGATTGGCGCGTTTGGGTTCGGGCAACATCCCGGAATAGGACACGTAAATATCCAACTTTTGGTCGCCGTTGATGTCCACAAGGCTAACACCTGTTTTCCAGGGGCCGGGCCTTCCGGCAGCACCTGATGCCGCAGTAACATCTTTAAACTTAAAATCGCCCTGATGGAGATACAGGTGATTTTCGCTCATATTAGCGGTAAAATACGCATCTGTCAGGCCATCCCCGTTGAAATCGCCAGTGGCCACCCCGCCGCCGTTGTAAAAATATTCATACACCAAAATATTCGTATTAGGGCCTTCGGTGAGGGTGTTTTGGAAATGGATACCCGTTTGCTCCGGGGAAAGCAGGGTAAATAAGGGATTGGGAACCGTATCGATAATTGAAACTTCTGATGGATGGGTGTTACAGTGCCACATAAACGGCAGTAGCAACAAAAGGAACGTATTAAATGGAATTGCTGTCAGGCGCATAAAAAAATTGAAATGGCTTATTTACCCGTTACTAAGGAACGGTAAAAGAATAACTTATCAAAATTCGTCGGCAAATCATGCCTAATTGTTATAGATTATTTTTTGGCTATCCCCAAGGAACGGTGTCATAATAAGATTTTAAACTTAGGTAGTGTAATTTTTGCTCAAATAACTACCTTCTTGCGCTAATAGTGGGGCTATTTAAGCAAAAAGATGGGCAATTTGAGTGAAAAGGAATCAGACAAGATCAATACTTTATTATGACACAGTTCCTAAATCAAAGGGCCTTCGGAATGCAGCGGAGCCAGCTCATTGCGCCCGATATGAACAAAACTTTCGTTTTTGTGAACAGAAATGCAAAGATAAGGCTAATCTTTGTGAATCCACACATAAATTTATTGGTCTGCTGCCCGCAAAGGCATCCAAATAAATCACTCAGATTTGCTTAAAACCCGCATTTTGCTCCGAAAATAGCCCATTAAAACAAGCCCATTAAAACGCAACAGCCCTCCTTGATGAAAAGAAGGGCTGTTGTTTTTAAGTAGTCCACAGTCAATAGTCGGCAGTCCAAAGTCTCACAAAACCTTGATAATAAGGTAATTAATGAAATTTAAAACTACGATTATTTCTATTTACCTACTTATCTGTAAATGACTTTACTGAATGACAGCACTCATAAACTTTTTGTAAAAAAATTTATGAGTACTGTCATTCAGTAAAGTCATTTCCGTGCATTATTCCCCTTCCTCCGTTAGTACCCCGGATTCTGGGTCAATTTAGCGTTCCGGTTGATCTCATCCCTGCCAATCGGACGGTAGTACATCTTATCACTCCATTTACGGGTTTCATTAGAGGTGTTGTCCTCTACCGTGTAAGTATAGCTATACACCGTTTTATCATGACGATAGGGAACGAGTGCTGTTTTGCCTGCTTTTAGCGTTGCTGTTACGTTGATGGCCTTGATACCCCGACCCAAAGTAGCAGCGGGTATCATCCAACGGCGGGCATCGTGGTAGCGGTGCTCCTCATAAGAGAGTTCAATGCGGCGCTCATTGCGATAGCGATCCCGCAGGGCAGTTCCGGCTTCAGTTATGGCTGGCATCCCGGAGCGGAAACGAATCTTGTTGAGCCATGCCTTTGCTTCTGCTTCTTCCCCTAATTCGAGGCAAGCTTCTACATAGTTCAGCACCATTTCGGTGTAGCGAATAAAAGGCCATGGAATGACTTGTGCGCTGGACTGGTTATCGGCCAAACCCGGGTCCGGGTCAATGAATTTACGGGTATAGTACCTAGTACGGGTACCATTCCAGTTTTCAACAGTCGACTCTCGGGTGTCAATACCATTAATGATACCGCCTTTGCCGTCGTCGTAGTAGCCAGTCTGGATTTGATTAGCCGGCTCAAGACCTGCTACGTCAGCAGGGCGTGGCTTCCAATTGGCACCGTCATACAGAATGCTGGCATAGAAACGTGGGTCGCGGTTGGCAAACGGGTCTGCTTTGTGCGCGGCATTGTTCCAGTCGAAACGCGTGCCGTCCATCATTTCATAGTCATCCACCAACTGCTGGATTGGCGTATTGCCAGCCCAGTTGTGGTAGCCGTTGGGGCCATTGTTGATGCCGTAGTGGAGACCACCCAGCGGCCAGTTGCTTTCCTGCGTGAAATCGGGCGTGAGCGTACGCATAAAGAGCATTTCCACGGCACCGCCGGGATCAGCTGCTTTGCTTTTGCCTCCCATGGCGATGGCAATGTAATTGTTCTTACCTTCTTCTGCCGATGCAGGTGTTGATTTATCCAATTTATAACCGGTACCTGCGTCTAAGACCGCTTTCGTGGCTGCTTTTGCCGCTTGCCAGCGGGCCCTGCGGTCGCCGCTCGCATACGCCACGAGATCAAGGTTGCTGGCGGAAGAGAGTACAGAAGACTTCGCTTTTGCCGTTGGGCCATCATGCAAGTCGCTGGCGGCATAGAGCAGCACACGCGATTTGAGTGCCATAGCAGACAACTTAGTGACACGACCGGGTGTTTCGGATTTTTTATCGAGTAATTTGACGGCTTCATCCAAGTCAGCAAGGATGAATTTTACGCAATCATCATAGGAACTGCGGCTGATCGAATAATCCTCATTGAGGCCGTAAGGCTTGTTGATGAGTGGTACGCCGCCGTAGAAGCGAAGCAATTGCTGATAGTAGTACGCCCGCAGGAAGCGGGCTTCTCCTGTCAGGCGCTCGCGCAGTACCGCGTTGGAGAAAGTGGACTTTGGCAGATTTTCCAAGGCCACATTCGCCTGCCGAATGGCAAGGAACATATTGCCCCACTCATAAGTCGAGCTTTTCCAAGCCAAGTTGGAGGGGCTTTCTGCACCCTCCGTAAAGGGGTTGATGTTGCGACCGGAGTGGGTGAACATCGCTTCATCCGTGATGGCGGCTAAGGACTGTTCTTCATAACCGCCGTAGCCGAGAAAAGAATATACATTGAAGACAAATGCTTCCGAAAGTGCGCCATCTTTCCAGGTGGCATCGCTGGAAATTTTGTCGAGTGGCTGGGTATCTAAAAAATCCTGTTTACAGGACATATAGAACATTGTCCCTGCCAGCATAAATAAAAATAATGCTTTAAACTTGTTCATTTTTGTGAATAATTAATTTAAAAAGTTAAACTGAGACCAGTGTTGATGATCCGTGACTGCGGATAATAGACCCCGCTACCTGCGGTCGCTTCCGGATCGAAAATATTATTTGCTGCAATGGTAAAGAGGTTTAGGCCATTGACATACACCCGGAAGCCGCTGAATTTTACCCGATCCAGCACTTTCCTTGGAAGAGCGTAACCCAACTCGAAGTTTTTCAAGCGGATATAATCTTTACTAAACAGGAAATAGGTATTATTGCCAAAATTACCTCCTGTATAATAGGTGTCGCCGCGGCTGGCTAAGCGCGGGTGTTCGCTGCTTGGGTTTTCTACTGACCAACGATTGTCGTGGCTGTACTTCAGAAAATTACCAATATCACCCGACTCCGTTGAGATACGAATAGAGGCTCCTGTAGCACCTTGAAACAAAGCCGTGAGGTCGAAGCCCTTGTAACGAAGCGTCAGATTAGCCCCGAAGTTGAACGTAGGGAAATCATTCTCGTTCAGGCGTACCTGATCATCGGCATCAATTTTGCCATTACCGTCGGTGTCTTTAAATTTCATATCCCCGGGCAGTAAATTGCCGGTAACACTACTGTAATCTAACCTGTTGGCTTCAATGTCTGCCTGATCGCGGAAAACTCCGTCAGATTCATACACCAAATAAGCATTGAGGGGTTTGCCTTCCCGCTTCTGATAGTCCGGTATGCCCGGCACTTCGTCTATGAAATTCACTTGGTTGCGGGCAAAGCCACCGTTGATGCCAGCCCGAAAGCGCACCTTGCTGGTAGATTTTGAGTTGTAACCTAAATTGAATTCAAAACCCTGATTCGTCATTTCACCGGCATTTACGGGGGGCAACAGCGTGCTGATACCCGAAGAAGCAGGGGTGGAACCTGTTTTTTGAATCAAAATCTGGTCGCGCTTGTTTCTAAACAGCTCCAAAGTGAGGTCAAACCTATTGTTCAGGAAGGTAGCATCCAAACCGAGATTGAAGTTATTTGCCCGCTCCCAGGTAAAGTCAGGATTAGCCAACACTGTCTCGTTCAGCGTATTTGCCACTGCTCCATTGATCGGGTAACTGCCAAATCCATAAGTAGAAAGGTAGGCAAATTCCTGTAATCGATTATTAAAGAACACTTGGTCATTGCCCATCTGCCCGTAAGAGGCACGGATTTTAAGGAAGTCAATACCCCTGACTTTGAAATCATTGGAAGCAACGTAACCCACTGATATGCCGGGGAAGAAACCAAAACGGCCCGTTTTTGGGAAAATATAAGAACCATCATAGCGCCAGATAAGTTCTGCCAGATAAGTCTCGCGGAAACCGTAACGGGCGCGACCATAGTAGCCCAAACGTGCTCTTTGAAAAGCACCACCGCCAACATTCTGCTGCGCCGCGCCGCCGGCAAACAACTGGTCAACTGCCGGAGAAAGGAAATTGCGACGGAAAGCGAAGAAAAATTCGCCTTGGGCCTGTTCCTTCGTGACACCCGCCATCAGGTTGAGGTCATGTTCCCCCACCGTTTTGTCATAATTTAAAATAGCCGTCAGGTTGGTATTCAACACGGAACTAGAAGACTGCGACAGGCGCGGGTCGGTAAAGTTCGAACGAATGGCACCGACCAATTTTGGGGTTACACCGTCTGCTTCAAAGGTTTGGCGATCCCAGCTGTACAGTTCCCACGGGGTCTGCCAGGATTTCCTCGTTTCGTTATTGCGGTCAACGGCACCACTCAACGTTAGTTTAAGTCCTTTTATCCACGGATTGGTGATATCCACGCCACCATTGATTTGAACAAAATCTTTTGGAATTCTTTCATAACCTGTTGCATTGGTAGTAATTACATACGGGTTTTGGCCGTTCTCAATATCCGGGCCCGGCTTACCGTTGGGCCACACTTCCGGTTCGTTCGGACGACCACGCATCAACATACGGAAAATGGAACCAGCCGATTCCGTCGGGTAGTTGCGGTCTTCGCGGCGCACCAACACCCCCAAATTGGTATTAATGTACTTGTTTACCTTTGCATCCAAGTTGACGCGGGCGTTGTACTGCTTATAAAAAGTAGCCGAGTTTTTGTAAATGGCATCCTGGAACTGGTAACCAGCCGAGGCCAAATAGCGTACGTTCTCGGAACCACCGCTCACTTGGAGGTTGTGCCGGGTTTGAGGGGCCCATGTTCTAAAGGCATCTCCAAACCAATCCGTGTCGGGGAATCCCCAGGGGTCAGAACCGTCGCCGTGCTTGCGCACTGCTTCAGGGCTGTAATTGGCGCTCAGGGTAGCAACACCAGCGGTGGGGGAGTCGTAAACACCTGTTTGCTTGATACTACTCGCAGCCGCTGCCCATTCGGCAGAAGGAATTGATTTGTAAATGGGCAGCTCATTCATGATGTTGGCGTATTCCACCGCGTTCGACATCTTGGGGACGATGGTGGGTTGCGACCATCCCTGATTCAAGTCATACGTCAGCGTTGGTTTACCCGATTTTCCGCGCTTAGTGGTCACCAGAATGGCACCATTGGCCGCCCGTGCACCATAGATTGCCGCAGAAGCATCTTTCAGCACGGAGATGGATTCGATGTCGTTGGGGCTGATACGGCCCAAGCCCCCATCGCGATCAGGAATACCGTCAATAACGATCAGCGGGCTGCTATTTCCGAGGGTATTGATACCCCGGATGTTAATAGAAGCACCGTCATTTCCCGGTTCGCCGCTGGTTTGGATGACCACCAAACCCGGCAGGCGTCCAGCCAGCGAGTTGGAAATATCCACAGCGGGCGATCTAATGAGTTCTGTGCCTCCCAGAGCCGTTACGGCACCCGTTAAAGTCGCCTTTTTCTGGGTGCCATAACCAACAACGATGACCTCGTTGATGCCGGCGGATCCCTCATCTAAGATGACATTGAAGGAGGTACGTCCGTCTAAGGGGATTTCCTGACTTTCAAAACCTGTGTAAGTAAATACTAAGGTATTTGCTCCGGCGGGCACATTCATCCGGAAGTTTCCGTCAATGTCTGTTGCTGTGCCAGTTTGAGTGCCTTTAGCCGCAACGGTAACCCCTATTAAGGGTGCCGACTTTGCGTCAGTTACCTTTCCGCTAACGGCTTGAGCGTGAATTACGCCTGCTTGCAAACCCAGCCAAAGTGCTGCAATTACAATCAGTCTGTACCAGCCAACGCTGGATTTGTCATGCATGTTTTGAGTTGAAATGTACTCACTCATGGGCAAAAAGTGTTTAGAATGTTAATGATTAGTTTTGCTTATGTATAAAAAAGGCTGAAAGGATTACGCAACAAAAACAAATGGCAAAAGGGAAAGGACGCATGCTTCTGAACAAACACTTAATTGAGGCTGCAATATTGAAACAAACTAACGAAACAACAAAATAAAAATGAAAATAAATTTTGTGAAAACCTGATTACGCCCACTTTACAGGCGTAAAAACAACAAATATAAATTAATAAACCGAAACCCATTATAGTAATTTTTAAGTGTTTTTTATCAAAAAAGCAGTTTTGGTGTGTTTTTTATCAAAAAACAACAAATTTTTGTGTTGAACATTTATACTAAAAAAAATATCAGCGCAATTTTTTTTAAGCAACAAAAATTGTGTCTCTCTGACAATATTTTTTGCCTTTGCATCAATACCCGAACCGGCAAATTAAATAGTGTATAAATGACACATTTTTTGTTGAACACTGCTGCCTTCCCGGTAACCGGGTATTCTTCTTCGCCAGCATCAAAATGAAAAATTTTGCGTTTGTCCCAAAATTATTACTTTTGCCGTTAAAGTAGCACTATTTATCACGAAGTGCATAGTCGTTTTTATGCGTTAATATGAAAAAATACCAGGATGCAACCAGAATGCTGATTGCCATAGACTGCATTATTTTTGGTTTTGATGGAGCAGTACTCAAATTACTGCTTTTCAAAAGAAAAATTCGGCCTGAAAAAGGGAGATGGTCACTGCTGGGCGGGTTTGTAAAACAGGATGAAGACCTCGAATCCGGTGCAGGTCGCATCCTGTACAACCTGACTGGCCTCACAAATGTTTTTGTAGAACAAATCATGACCGCAGGCAAAGTTGGGCGCGACCCGGTAGAAAGAACCATTTCCGTGGTGTATTTTGCCCTGATCAATATTTTAGACCAGGGTCAGGAAGCCCTGAATGCACATAATGCACAATGGATCAATTTAGATGACAAACCAAATTTAATATTTGACCACGATGAGATGGTTTCAAAGGCTTTAGAATGGCTGCGATACAAAGCCGCCCTTCATCCATTGGGTTTTGAGCTGCTGCCGGAACGTTTTACTATCCCACAACTGCAAAACCTGTATGAAGCGATTTACAGCATGAGGTTGGATCGTCGAAACTTTAACCGGAAAATACACTCCACCAATTTGCTCATAGATACTGGTGAAAAAGACCCGTTGTCCAATACCAAAAAAGCAACCTTGTACAGATTGGATAAAGATCGTTATAACAATAAATTTGACTCCTTTTGGCATTTTATGCCGCATCCGGGAAACGAGAAAGGTTAAATTAGGAAATTTCTTCGTGAATCGACACCTCCCGCAATCGAAGGGAGGCACCTTTTCGCCCGGCAAAACAAGCGCGAATCTCTGCCACGATGGACAATGCAATCTCTTCCGGCGTTAAGGCGCCAATATCCAATCCGGCAGGAGCAAAAATACGCTCCCTTTCCTGAGCGGAGACGATTACCCCTTTGACTTCAAGCGCATCAAACATTTTTTGGGCGCGTTTGCCAGGCCCCAGCAAACCGAGGTACCGGGCAGGCGAAGGTAAAATGTCTTGAAGATTTTGCAGATCGGTTTTGTAGTCGTGCGCCATCAAAACAATGGCAGTATGGGCATCAATCTCCGGCACACCGCCTTCTTTAGGGTTCAGCACTTTGGTGCCTGATGCAAAAAGCAATTTTTCAACTTTTAATGGATTGGCCATTACCGTCAGGTCCCATCCAAGTTCTGTGCCGATGCGCACCATCGGATAAATATCGTTGTTGCTGCCATACAGCACGAGGTGGGTAGCAGGCAAAAGCACTTCCATACAAACACGTATTGCTTCTCCGGAAGGGGTGGTGTAAAAAAGCGTCCGGGTCTTCTCCTGTTGCAAACAATGGAGTGCGTCCGCCATCGCTGTTTCTGCTATCTCTTGCACCGGAAAATCGCGCTGCCACTGCGCCGGCGTT
>Ga0163144_10009758_pt1 | contig 20570 bp, 9 predicted proteins | sample OliLak19BULKMAT1_FD_123175 | JGI IMG/M metagenome (GOLD analysis project Ga0163144, IMG submission 123175) | Freshwater microbial mat bacterial communities from Lake Vanda, McMurdo Dry Valleys, Antarctica - Oligotrophic Lake LV.19.BULKMAT1 | ecosystem: Environmental > Aquatic > Freshwater > Lake... | reverse complement strand
GGCTTCGATCCGGCAGCAGCAACTCGAATACAGTCATTCAGGGCAATTCGATTGGTTTGGGGGCTGACGGTGCGACGGCGATTGCGAACGGTGCCGCGGGCATCCTCATCGAATCCACAGCGACGAACACGACCATCGGCGGCACACTCGCAGGACAGTCCAACACGATCGCGTACAACGCGACGGACGGCGTGGCCGTGACCAGCGGCACTGGCGCAGCGATCCGCGGCAACTCCATCTTCAGCAACGGCGGATTGGCGATCGATCTCTCCAATAATGGAGCGACGCTGAACGATTTCCTCGACAGCGACAACGGACCGAATAATCTCCAGAATTATCCTGTCATCACCAGCGCCGTCGTCCAGGGCGCGGATCTGAGCCTCGCAGGCACACTGAACACCTTCAGTTTTCTCAACTGCAATCTGGACTTCTACTGGACCACTGCGGGCGATCCATCAGGCCATGGTGAAGCGCGAACCAGGATCGGTTCCATTAACGTCACGGCAGACCTGGCCGGCAATGCAGGTTTCAGCATCACATTTGTCGGCATCTCGGCGCCAGTCGGCGCTGTGATCACCGCGACCGCGACCGATGCGACCGGGAATACGTCGGAATTCAGCCTGAACCGGACAACGGTGAGCGGCAATCTTGCCCCCGTGATCTTAACCACGGTCGGAGTGGCTGCGTACACAGAAAAGGATGCGGCGATGAACATCGACGCAGGACTGACAATCAGTGACGCAGACAGCACGAATCTCAATGGTGCAAGTGTGACAATCACGAATGGATTGCTGAGTGGACCGGACACGTTGACTTTCACGCCACACGGCGGCATCAGCGGATCGTTCGATGCCACCGCCGATGTCCTGACATTCACGGGCACTGGATCCGTTGCCGACTACGAAAAAATACTTCGGAGCGTAAAGTTCCGCAACGTCAGTGACATGCCGTTTGCATCGCTGCGGACACTGGTCTTCCAGGTCAGCGACGGAACGAATAGCAGCAGTGATTCGCGGGACGTTCAGGTCATTGCTGTGAATGACCGGCCGACGATCAGTGTCGCGAATGGCAAACTCAGCTATAACGAAATGTCCCCCGCGTTGGTGATTGATGTGGGCCTGACGGTTTCGGACGTCGACAATTTCCAGCTCTCCGGCGCAACTATATGGATCAGTGCAAACTTTCGGGCCACCGAGGATGAGCTGCGGTTTACACCTTCCGGCCCGATCACAGGAACTTACAACACGGCAACCGGCATTCTGACTCTGGCTGGCAACGGCACCCCCGCGGAATACCAGGCCGTGCTGAGAACAGTGGCGTATTACAACTCAGGCAATTCCCCGACGACGCTGACGCGAACGGTGACGTACGAGATCAACGATGGTGCGTTGACGGCCTCCGACGCACGCGACGTCCGAATTGTGGCATTGAACGACGCACCCTCGATGAATCCGGGCGCGTTCACTCTCGCCGAAAATTCGGCCGGCGGAACTGCTGTCGGGACTGCCACCGCGTCAGATCCCGATGTCGGCGACTTACTGAGTTTCGTAATCACGTCCGGAAACATCAGTGGCGGATTTGCGATCAATACGGTCACCGGTCAGATCACAGTTGCCAACTCAGCTGCGCTGGATTTTGAAGCGACGCCGACTTTCAGTCTGACCGTGGAGGTCATAGACCAGTCAGGACTGCGCGACACAGACACGATTACCGTCAGTCTGACGAACATCAACGAGTCGCCGTCGATCACGAGCAATGGTGGCGGTGCATCGGCCACGCTCAGCCTGATTGAGGGCACCGTGGCGGTGACGACGGTGACGAGTTCCGATGTTGACGGAGGAGCTGCGTCATACAGCATCAGCGGCGGAGCCGACAGGACATTGTTTGCAATCAACAGTGCGACAGGTGCACTGGCATTTGTCAGCGCCCGCGACTTCGAATCACCCGTTGATGCCAACACAGACAACATTTACGTCGTCACCGTGCAGGTCTCTGATGGAAACGGCGGAACGGACACTCAGACGCTGAACGTCAGGCTCGTCAACGACAACGAAGCGCCGTCCGCGGCGCCGATCCCGTCGGTCACCATTGCGGAAGACTCGTCGGCCGGACTGATTGGCGTTTCCACATCATACTCTGATCCTGACGGCGACAGTCTTTCCTACCGCATTTCGGCGGTCACGATGATGACGCCGCTGTTCCGGTCGCTTTCGATCAACGCTGCGACCGGCGTGCTGTCTTATGACCTTCGGGCGGATGCGTTCGGCAGTTCGATCATTCAGATTGAGGCATCGGATCCGGGAGGGAGATTCGTACGAGAACAACTGTCGATGGTCGTTCAGCCGGTTCTGGACGCACCGACCGTAACAAATCCCGCGTTTCAGACGACGGTGAACCAACCATTGAACGTATCGGCTCCGGGACTCCTCGCTACGGCGACCGACGGAGACGGCGACGCGCTGCAAATGATCATCCTGCAGGGCCCGTTGCACGGCACCATGGTGAGTCAGCCGGATGGTTCATTCAGGTACGTACCGGTGGCAAATTTCCGAGGGATCGATGTCTTTCAGTTTGCTGTGTCCGATGGCGTTCTGCAAAGTGCCCCCGCGGTCGCCAGCATCAACGTCCTGCCGACACTCAGAGTTGTGCCTGACAGCAAGTCGGGGTCTTCCGGCAACGGCGACGATGCTGCGACCGGAAGCGACACGAGCGCGAGCACCACGACGGACACGACCACGGCCAGCGATCCCGGCACCGTCGCTCCTCCGGGAATTCTGCTGCCAAACTCCGACGGACGACCGACAACACACACCGCAGTGGTCGTTCAGTCCGACGATGACAGCGAAGGCAGACTCGCGGGATTCGTGCAGACGCTTGCCTCCAATTCCTCAACGTTGTTCCACTTCTCGTTCACCGACGACAGCGATCTCGTTGGCGACAGCAACGGATCGGCGGGTTCACGCCGCGGAGCGGCAGCCAGCGGCAGCGATCAGACTCTGACAACGATGCCCGATCCGGCACGCATTTCAGCACTCCGCAACCTGCACATACAGCGCGAGGAGATCTACCAGCAACTTGCCCGTGCAATCGGGCGACAGGCCGATTCGTTGGAAGACAATCTGAGTCGCAACGTTCATCAAAACGGACGTGTCGTGAGCTCGATCGGAGTCGTCACGACGGGCTTTTCCGTGGGATATCTGGTTTGGGCCGTTCGTGGCGGGATGCTGCTATCCGGCCTGCTGGCTCAGGTACCTGCATGGACGATGCTCGACCCGTTGCTTGTGATTGATCGCGACAAGCGTGAAGAAGACAAGGAATCTCTGCAAGCCATCATGGAACGCCAGCAGGCGAAGCTGAATGCAAAGAGTCCGCAGACCGCAGACCCCGTCCCCTCCCACGGCCCCGGTTGTCAGGAATCATGATTATGAAGAGTCTGTCCGCGGCATCCCGAATCACGCTCGGACTTGTCTGTTCGATGCTCGGAATTCTGATTGGCGCAAACCTGTTGGGTCTGCTGCCTGACCGCAATCAGCTGATCATCAATGGCCGCACGCAGCTCGCGGAGTCCGTCGCATTCAGCAGCTCTGTACTCCTGACGAGCAACGACATCGCAGGTGTGGAAGCCACGCTGGCCAACATTGTGGAGCGACAGCAGCAGGTACGATCCATCGGTGTGCGTCGATCTGCAGATGGACAGATCGTGTCGTCAGCCGGCGATCATGAGAGCATCTGGCCGATGGATCTGGGTGACCAGTCCAGCGCCGAGTTCATGCAGGTGGCGTTGTCGACCGTTGACGAAACGGAGTGGGGACGGATCGAATTCTCCTTTGAACAACTGGAATCCGGTCGCTGGTACTCCATGCTGGAGAATCAGAATGTTCAGCTGCTGCTGTTTGCGGCTGTCTGTGGATTCGTTTCATTCCGCCTGTTTCTGAGAATGGTTCTGAAGAATCTCGACCCTTCCAAAGCAGTACCCCGCCGGGTCCGCGAAGCGCTCGACATTTTGACGGAAGGACTGATGATCCTGAGTCTGGACGACCGCATTCTTCTGGCCAACAGTGCTTTCGCGCTCACCACGAACTTCGATGCCGATGCACTCGTGGGACGCAGAGTCAGTGAGTTCGGATTTCGGTGTCGTGACAGCGGGGCGATGGTGCCGTGGGAAGAGTGCCGGAAATCCGAAATTGCGATTTCCGGCGTGGCGATGGATTTCATCGACCAGTCCGGCTCGATCCGGATTTTCAAGGTGAACTGTTCGCCGCTGTTCGGAAACGAGCGCAAGGCCCGCGGTGTCATGGTGTCGTTTGATGACGTGTCCTTATTGGAAAAGAACAAAGTCGAACTGAAGATCGCTAAGGACGAAGCGGTCGCAGCCAACAAAGCGAAGAGCGACTTCCTGGCCAACATGAGCCACGAAATCCGCAACCCGATGAACGCCATCGTCGGCTTTACAGACATCCTGCGCCGCGGGCTGGAGGACTCAGAAGCCACCCGGACGACCTATCTCGACACCATTCACGCCAGTGGCACGCACCTCGTGGAACTCATCAATGACATTCTCGATTTTTCGAAGATCGAAGCCGGCAAACTGGAACTCGAAGTCCGCGACTGCAGTCCGTACCTGATCATGACGGAAGTTGTCAGCGTGCTTCGCATGAAGGCCGAACAGCAGTCGCTGGAGCTGACGCTGGCGGTCCGGGGCAGAATCCCGGAAACCATCCGCACCGATCCGACGCGCCTGCGTCAGATTCTGATGAATCTTGTCGGCAACGCCATAAAATTCACGACCGAAGGCGGCGTGAGCATTGTGGCGACAATGGTCGAACAGAAAGGGCGATCGTGCGTCCGGTTCGAAGTCGTCGATACCGGCATCGGTCTGACGAAGGAACAGGCCGGACGCCTGTTCCAGCAGTTCATGCAGGCCGATTCGACGGTGACCCGCCGCTTCGGCGGGACGGGACTTGGTCTTGCCATCAGCAAGCGTCTGACCGAAGCGCTCGGTGGAAACATTGCCGTCGACAGTGAACCAGGCGTCGGCAGCACCTTCCATTTCTGCGTGGCAACCGGTGACCTGACCGGCGTCGCGATGATCGACGAAAACCAGGCGTCCGAAAAATTCCGCGCAGCGGTTCGCAGCACACAGTTCGGTCTGAAGACCTGGTTCAGGCCGGCTCGCGTACTTGTGACAGACGACACTCCGGCTAACCGTCAGCTGGTGGGTCTTGTACTTCGTAAAGCCGGCCTTCAGGTCGACGAAGCAGAGAATGGTGCCGTTGCCGTCGAAAAGGCTACCGCGAACACTTACGACCTGTTGCTGATGGATATGCAGATGCCCGTCATGGATGGCTTCACAGCAACGACGACCCTGCGAGCCCAGGGTCTTCAGACGCCGATCATGGCCTTCACGGCCAATGTCACTGAACAGGACAGGCAGCGCTGCATTGCCGTCGGCTGCACAGGCTTTCTGACGAAGCCGATCAATATCGACCTGCTCTTGAGCACCCTGGCAGAATATCTCCCGACACAGGCTTCACCTCCGGAGCCTGTGGCGGTACCGGATCATGTGTCCGTCTCTGAAGTGGCATGGCAATCAATGATTCCGGAAAGGACGGCCAGTCAGTTGCCCTCGGGCGGCCTTGAGCTGCAAACAGCTGGTCCGGAAGGGAGTTCTCGTTCAATCGCAACGATCGACTTCGTCCAGGGACTCCTTCAGGATGTCTCCGGCGAGTATTGCTCCACTGGCGGTTCTCCGAAGCCACCGGACTCTCAATCTGAATTGCAAGCCATGATGCCGGCGAACCGACGGCTGCGGTCGAGCCTGCCGACCGAGATTCCTGAATTCCGTGAGATCGTCGCATCGTTCGCAGGCAGCATTGCCGAAACGATATCCACGCTCCGCGCGTGCCAACTGGACATGAATTACCTGCAACTGCGGGAGATTGCTCACCGGCTGAAAGGCACCGGCGGTACAGTCGGCTTCCCGGACTTCACGGAACCCTCCTGCAAACTCCAGCACGCTGCAGAACAGCGAGACGACGCGATGATTGATGAGCTGCTCACTGAACTCGAAGATATCGCCTCCCGAATCGAAATGCCAGACGACGTCGCGAACCTTGAATGCGTCGGTTGATCTCGGCACAGCACTGGAATCGGAAAATCGCCGGTGTTTGGAACTGCGTCGTCGATGATTGCCGGCGCAAGCTACAGGTAGCGAATACGTTTGCGGATATCCGTGTTCACGCTCTGATACCGGTTGCTCAGACTGCCAGCGCTAAACATCTGGGTCCGGATGCATTCGACGTCGTCCGCACCGATCGCATTGGTAAAGATCGGCTTGAGGTAGTCGATGCCGAACTGAGACAGCTGCATTCTGCGAGTGTCGTACAACGCCGGATGGACTTCCCGCGGGTGGATCTCGCCCCACTGGTCGCGGAGTTTATTCGCCGAAATGGAACTGAGTACAAAGCCGGAATCCGGACGGTATTGTATTGTGGCGATCTCATTCGTCTCACCGTCGGCCAGCAGATCGACGGCCTTGCCGCCCAGCTGAGACGCATAGAAACGATCGAACAGAATCGGACGCCCGCCGCGCTGCGTATGTCCGATCTTGCGGCTGAACATGGGTGATGACGCCGGTTCAAACGTGCGCATGTCGCTGAAGAGATTCGCTCCGAGCAGTTTCCCCAGTATTTCGCCGAGCGCATCGGCGGCGCCGCTGTAACGGACGTTTCCTGCCGGATCGTAGGTTGGCATGACGGCGCCCAGCTCGTGACCGTCTGAATTTTTTACGCCCTCACCGACGACAATCAGGGCGTGCTTCTGCAGTTCATACAGTTGTGAGACCCGCCCGGCCAGTTGTTCAAAATTGACCGGGACTTCCGGGATCAGAATGATGTCCGGCTGGGCATACGCAGCACCGAGAGCGATGTAACCGGACTGCCGGCCCATGACCTCAACGATTGCAATCCGGCGATGGCTCTCGGCCGTCGTTCGCAGCCGCTCAATACTCTGAGCAACCACAAATACCGCAGTGGCATAACCGGGAGTGGCGTAATTGATGATGTCTTCCCGCAGCAGCGTGTCGCGGGACGTATTGCGTTCCTCCGTGTACCCTGGCAGCCCCTGCTTTGGCCTGCGAATCCAGTCGTTCGGTTCGTCGATGTAGTTCAGGCCCAGATCATTATCGATGGTTTTCGGAGCGAGCACGCACGGAAGTATCTCGGCAATGGGCTGCATGCCGTTGATGGTTCCATCGCCTCCGATGCACAGCAGCCCGTCGAGCTTCAGCTTCGTCACATGCTGCGCGACAAGCTCCAGTCGCTCCGTGCAGGTCGCGTCCAGGTAAGTCCTGGACGATCCCAGCAACGTCCCGCCTTTGCACGGATCCAGCTCCGGGATTGTCGTGAACAGCGGATTGAGATGCACATGCGGAACGCGGCTGTCGAGCAGTCCTGCGTAACCTCGCTGCAGACCCAACATCTCAATTTTCAGCGAGTTCGCCCGTTCGACAGCTCCGTAGATCGTTGCATTCAAGGCCGGTGTATCTCCGCCAGCCGTGAGGATTCCGATGCGCTTCATGAAGAATGGCCCCTATGTTTCGTTGGACTCCGACCTGGTGCGACACAGCCCGGCGACTCAGCAAAGATAGGTTTCCGGCTTCGGCCCTGAACCATTGACCGAGTCGACGTGTCGGCGAAGATTACCACTGCGGCACGGTGCTGGATACTTCAGCACCGACACCATGACTCTCCTCAGATCCCGTCCATTAAGCAACTGAAAGTCACACCTGATGACACCACCGAAGAATCCCGTCGGCGAGTGCATCGAAGAAACGCAACTTCCTCCGGAACGCCGAGCAGAGTTGTTCGCCGTCATCGCCGCAGCTCCTGGTCATCTGAAAGCAGCTGTCCTGGAGCTGACAGATGCACAGCTCGACATGAAGTACGTCAACTGGAAAATCCGCCAGATTGTCCACCACCTGGCTGACAGCCACATTCACAGCTACGCCCGTTTCAAGTGGGCGCTGACGGAGTTAAACCCGACGATCAAACCGTACGATGAATCACTGTTCGCAGCGCTTCCGGATTCGCTCAGCGGTGACATCAGCCAGCCACTGGCTTTGTTTGAGGGCCTGCACGGTCGCTGGCTGCAGCTGATGCAAACGATGAGCGACAGCCAGTTCCGGCGAACGTTCTATCACCCGGAGTCGAAGAAGACCGTCACTCTCGATGCGGCTCTCAGCAGTTACGCCTGGCACTGCCGCCATCACACGGCGCAGATACTCTGGGTGCGGGAACAGTTCACGTTTTGACTTATAAACCCGGCTTTGTCAAACAGCCGGGCTTCTGCTCGGTTGTGCAACGCCTTACTCAACCATCAGCGCATTGACAGACGAATGGCCGTCCCGCGAAGTTTCCCAGCAGACAATTTTCTTGCCCTCATCGCCTGCTGCAGAGCAGATCACGGGACTGCGGGCACCTGCAGCAAGTCGCACCGGCTTCCTGGCCGAAGTGGCCTGCATCATCAGGTCACCCTCTCGGCCTGTCGTCCAGACCACGACCGAACCGCCGGACGTCGCCGTAACCCAGGGCTGTTCGCCACGTCCGATCAAAGTTTCCCCCTTCGCGGTGTTGCCGACCGAGAAGATCTCACGATCTCTCCGCCAGGCGGTCACGAATGATCCCCTGCGATCGATGGCCAGCATGCCGCCGTCCATCGGGCAGGCATCCAGAGCCCAGGTTCCTGTTCCGAGTTTTTTTGCAGGTTCAAACGAAGTACCGTGGTCCATCGATGCGGTCGCGTACATGTCTCGGTTGCCGTCCAGTGAATTTCTGAACATGACCGCCACCGTATCGTTGGTCGCCACGACCGAGGGATGACAGCATTCGCAGACACTGCCGTCCGGTGAGCGATAGACGGCAATGTTCTCTGACCATGTGGATCCACTGTCAGTCGATTTTGACAGATAGATTTCGGTCTGCTTGTTCCGCAGATCCAGCCACACGCAGTAGATTGTCCCGTCCGGTGCGGCGGTCATCGCATGCAGTCCTTCGCGAGCCGAATCCGCAGCATCGTTGACCATGATCGGTTCGGACCAGGTCGCACCATTGTCGGCGGAGTACCATGCAGACAAATCGCCGTCACGGCCTTTGCCTTGCTGGCCTCCGATGGCCGTTACGACAAGATGCTTGCCGCTTCGCACGATTCGCGGCCCGCGTCTCATCCCCGCCGCAAGATTGCGACACTCGATCTGTCCCGAGGCCTGGCCGAACGACGCGCCGCCATCCGTCGAACTGCTGATAATGATCCTGTCGCCTGCTGCGTAAACAACATCGATGTTTCCGTCCTCCGACACAAACGCCTGAGGTTGTTTGGGTGCGTCAGCCCCAGAGCCCTCAGCCAGCAGAAGCGGTTTGAAGTCCTCGGCCGACAGAGAACGGCAGAACACAATCACAGCGATGACCAATAACAATTGTCGACAGCGCATGACATTGTCCTTCTGGGAACAGAATCGGCTGACCAGATCGCCGGTCCTGAATCTGCCTTGGAAAGTCCGGCGAGGCTTCGCCTCAGACCTGTTGATTGTAGTGAGGTGATTCACGTGGAGACATCCTGTCTGAAGACAGGTGCGGCATCGTGCCGCGAGAATTGAACCGGTAGTGGCCCTTTCCGGAGTTGCTTCAGCCCCACTGCGATTCACGTCTGGATGGGCCGACACATCGTCAGCCGGTGGCGCAGCCACCGGAATGTTTCAGGATTAACAAAGGGCCGGAGACCCGAAACAACTGCTTCGCTTTTCAAAAGCAAGCAGTGCTAATCTGACTGCGGCAGCCGCAGGCTGCGGCCGTCGGGGATGAGGCGGTCGCCAAGTTCCTTCCGAGCGGCGTCGAAATCGGCGGACGAACATCCGATTTCTTTGCGGAGCAGCCTGGCCGACACCTTGACCGCACCGGCGGACTGTTCCCGACTCAGGATGCTGAGAATCATTGCGGCAACCACTGCAGCGGACATCGCGGCCGCGCCGGCGGATTCCAGCGGTGTCGTGCTCTCAGCCAGTGTTTCCGTCGGCATCGCTTCGGCACCCGGCACCACGATCCTCGATGTACCGCTGCGGCCTTTGACGACTTTGATCTGAACGGGAATCGCGTCGGTCATTTCGGTTACATGAGAAATCACGCCGACCTTTCGTCCCTGCGCTTCAAGATGCATCAGAGCGCCCATAGCGATGTTCAGCGTTTCCGGGTCGAGACTGCCGAAGCCTTCATCGATGAAAAGTGATTCAATTCTCATGCGGTTGGATGTCAGCGACGCCAGCCCCAGCGCGAGAGCCAGCGAAACAAGAAACGACTCACCTCCGGACAGAGAGTGAACCGACCGGCGCTCGTCGCCCATGTCTCGATCGATGACAATCAGATTCAATGATTCCGGCAGCCGTTCCAGCCGATACCGTGCCGACAGCTGAGCCAGTTGACGGTTTGCGTAGCCCAGCAGCACGTCCAGCGTCCGTCGTTGCGCGATCATGCGGAACTTGTCGCCTTCCTTTGAACCGATCAGGTCGTTCAGCTTGAACCACGGATCAGCCGCTGACCGCTGTTTCTCAAGCTGCTCTGCCAAAGTGAGGTTACTCCGGCGGCGTTCATCGTCGCTCAGAATCACGGCCCGTGCGGCATCAGACGCTTCCTTCGCAACACGTTGTTCCTCAACCTGCAACGACGCTGCGGCAGTGACCGTCGGCTCGTCGTCTTGCGTCGGGCACAAACGCAAATGCTCCCGCAATTGCCCGGCATGAACCTCACACGCACCTTCGGCGGACTGTACATCATGTTCCAGCAGCTCAAGGTCTGCACGTTCTGCACTGATCCAGACGGTGTCGCGCGCGAGGATCGCGTCCAGCTCAGGCAAAGTCAGCATTCGCGACGCCGCAGCGGCGAACTGCTCGATCCACGTATTCAGCGCTGCCGCGGTCTCCGTGCGTTCCGATTCGGCCTTCGAACAGGTCCGCGTATCGGATTCCAAATCGGCCTTTGCTGTGGCCAGGAGTATCTCGGCACCGTTTTTCAGCCGCAGAGACTGTTCAGATGCCTGAACAGCGGACTTCAGCTTCACAGCGAACCCCGCCTCGACTTCATCAACCGCCCGCCCCTCGAACAATTCCGCTCTCTGCTCCAGATGTCGATCGCGATCCTCAACCGCGCTGCGATGTTCCTCCTCACATCTCGTCAGCGCCTTCAGGGCAGTGTCAAGCGTTTCCACCATGGGTCCGCTGGTCGCATCAGTTTTCTGAATATCTGACGTCAGTTCGGCCAGTCTTGTCCCGATCCCGCTGCATTTCGTCGTCGCTGTTTCAAAGGCGAGCCGAAAGCCGGCAGAGTCAGTTACAAACTGTGTTTGTGCCGATGGTAAACCGGACCACAGTTCGCTGAGCTGGTCGATCGCCGTCATGTTTCTTCGTTCAGCCTGTACGAAGGCAGTTTCTGCCTGCAATGTCTTCTCGACGGCGATGCCGTGCTGCGTCTCCAGCGTCGAAATCCGGCGTGTCAGCTCCGCGAGTTTCTCCCGAGCCTCTTCCAGAGACTTGCGACAAGCCTCCGTTGTCTTTGCTGCTGCCCGATGTTCCTTCTGTGACGCGGCGATTCCATTAACTGCGTGACTGACGGCACGCATCCGCTCGTCGACCGCTGGCATCCTTGCATCGACCGACAGGGCGACCACCGTCGCAACTGCCGGATGTTCGGGCGATTCCCACACGGATCGGTCGATCGCCTGCTGCGTTTCTTCACGTTCCGTTTGCCTCTCGGTGATCTGCCGAGACCGGTTCTGGATTGTCGTTTCCAGCTGAGCCACTTTCGTCCTGATCTGGTCACGGACCTTTTCGAGATCCTTCACCGATTTCTTCGCCGCTGTCACCGCCGTCGCTTCGAAATCCGGCGCATGATCGGTGTAAGGATGATCCAGCGAACCGCAAACGGGGCACTCGCGGCCGGGCTGCAGCGACTCGCGGAGTCGCTGCGCATGATCATCGACGGCGGACTGGATGAACTCGAACTGACTCTGTGCAACTTCAACGTCGCGAGAGGCGGCGGGAAATCGCACGTCGCGAAACTCCGTCAGCGACTCAGTGTCCGTCGTTTGCTCGGTCGACCATTGCACAACATCCGCGATGAGAGCCTGCACGCGCTCCTGCTGCGAGTGCAGTTTACCCAGCTGGACGCTCAGCCGGCTGAGCACGCGATGCGCGGTTTCATTGTGTTCTCGATCTGCCGCAAGCTGTTCAGCATCGAAGGCGTTCTCGGTCGTCGCGGCTGCGTGAAGAGCTGTCGTTGCTCTGTCGAACTCCAGTTGCAGTCTCGGCTTCGTCTGTCGTTCGTTCTCAAGCTGATCGTGCTCCTTCTGCTGCTTCAGAATCAGAGTCTGCCGTGCCGTGCGAGTGTCGGCAGCCAGAGTTCCCGCAGCAATCGCAGTGTCGATGCGATCCAGCCACTTTGAAGCTTCGCTCGCAAACGGAACATACGTCACCAACTCGACCCGTTGTCGTTCCAGTGTTTGTTGTTCGGCAATCAGTAAAGCTCGCTGTGCTGATATCGCCTGCAGTTTGTCAGATGCCGATGTTTCTGACTGTTTCGCAGCCGTCAGAGAGTCGGTGGCCCTGGTACAACGCGTCTGCAGTGGCTCGAACCCGGCATCGAGTAACCTGGCCTGGATGAGCAACGGTTGAATCTCAGCCTGCGCGGCCTGGACTGCGGCAAGCTCCTTTACTTTGTCGTCATGCGTATCCGCGCACTTCGTCAGTTCAGCGGCCTGATGTTCAGACCTGGCAAGCGATTTGTTGCGGGTCTGCGATGCTTTTTCGACAGTTTCAGCAGCCTGCAGCGCGGTGTGTCGCAGCGGACGGGCTTCACGCGAAACCGTTTCCGTTAATTCAAGTTCCGTGCGTCGGGATGTCGAAGCATCACGTTTTTTGCGGGCGTTTGTCAGAGCCACGGTCGCCTTGGATTCATCGTCCGTGAGCTTTGTTCGTGTCAGAAACCACACCGCATGTGAGTTCAGTTCTCTGAGTTTCGTTTCGGCCTGTGACACGTCGCGCGTCGCAGCCTGCCACGCCGTCTCCGCTTCCGCACGAGCCTCTGCAGAGAATGGCGCATTGCCTTCCAGTTTCGTCTGAAGTGCATCAACGGCAAGCTTCTCATTCGCGCTGCGGGCATACACCGCCTTCGAGATCGCTTCGAACCGCTCGGTTCCCGTGAGCGCCTGAAGGATCTCCGCTCGCTGCCTATCGTCAGCTTTGAGAAAAGCGGCGAAGTCATTTTGAGCCAGCAGTACGGCTCGCGTGAACTGTTCAAACGTCAGTCCGATCTTCTCCGCGATCGCTCGTTGAACGTCCGTCTTTCTGCCGCCCTCTGCAACCGGTGCGTCCGTCGCTCCCGGAGCGATATCGCCCCGATACAGCGTCATTTCAACGCTCTGCAATGTGCCGTCCGGTTTGTTGTGGCCGCGCCGAACGCTCCACCGGGCGGTCCACGGCTGATCGTCAACGCCGAGGAAAGCAACTTCGGAAAAACCAGATCCGGCACCGCGGCGAAGCAGCATCCGAGGATCATTCTGCCGTCCGCCGTCGGCGAGTTCTGCCAGTCGCCCCACCTGTTGCAGTCGCGGTGTCGCGTCGTAAAGTGCCAGGCACAATGCGTCCAGCAAGCTGCTTTTCCCTGCTCCCGTCGCGCCGCTGATGGAAAACAATCCGGCAGACCGCAGTGGCTCGCGAGTGAAGTCGACGGTGTGAGTTCCGGCGAGAGAAGCAATGTTGCTGACGGTGATTCGCAGAATTCTCATGAGGCAGCAACCTCCAGAAGAAGGATCTCACGAAACGCTTCGATCAGTGCGGCATCTGCTTCCAGCCCCTTGTACTTTTCCCGGTGGGCGCGAAGGAACACGTCTTCCGGGCTGATCGTTGTCAGGTTGACCTGTTCTTCAGGACTGAGAGGATCATCCGGCACCGCAGTCAGGCTTGTACTCTCCAGCTTGATCGACGCCAGTCGCACGGCCTTGCCTTCCAGAGCCTGTTCGATCCGTTTCCTCCGCGTCGGATCAGGGCCGACTTCGAGCACGCGGACTTCCAGAAACGGATACTGCTCGGTCGGTTGCAAGGTGTCTGCAGGAAGATGTTCGAGGTCGGTGAGGATTTCTTCCATGGCCGCGGCCTGCGGTTGACGCCGCATTGCAGTGTTCGGCGGTCGCGATTCGTAGGACGGGTCTCCAGATCCGTCCAGATCGGAACTCGACGGATCAGGGCGGGTCTGGAGACCCGTCCCGTGAGTTTCCACCGCGAATTCCGGATTCGTCACCCACTTCAACTTCGGGATCGTGATCAACCTTACCGACTGCGGAATCGCGATGTCTCCAACATCCACCAGCCGATCCTGCTCGAACGTCAGTCGCAATACGCGATGCTTGTAACCAGCTTCGGTGAACGACAACGGAATCGGACTTCCACTGTAACAGATTCGCCCGCCACTGAGCTGCTGAGCCTTGTGCAAATGCCCGAGTGCGACATACGCAATGTCATCCGCAAACGTGTCCGCCCCGAGTGCCTCCGCGCCGCCGATGACAAGGCGACGTTCGGAGTCCCGTGATTCCTCGCCGCCCTGCAGGTGACAGTGCCCCATTGCAATCAGCGAAGAATCGGGGCACTGCTGCGACCGCATCAGCCGCGCGGCGGCAGTGACCTGACGATACAGTTCCCGAATACCGTCGAGATAGGGGGCGTCCCCGGCCGGCACCTGCGGCACATCGGACGGGCGAAGAAAGGGAACCGCCATGACAATCGCGCGGACAACTCCCTCGGTGTCTTTGAGAGGAATGAGAAACTTTTCGACGTCAATCCTACCCAATGCATCGCGCTGCACCGTGCCGACGACTTTAATGTTCAGCGATTCCAGGACTCCCGCCGGAGCTTCCAGCCGGGCCCCGGCATCATGATTTCCCGCCGTCACCACAATCTGCAGCTGTGGCAGCGCAGCGTGGGCTCCGGCAAGGAATCTGTAATAGCGCCTCAGCGCCTGAGCCGACGGGTTGATCGAATCGAAGACATCCCCTGCCACGATCAGCGAATCCGGTCGCTGTCGCTCCAGCTCCGTGACGAGCCAGTCCAGAAAGCAGCCTTGCTCATAGTCGCGGTCATAACCGTGAAACTGCTGCCCGAGATGCCAGTCAGCCGTGTGAAGGATCGTCAGCAAGGCCGGCATCTCCTGAAAGTGCGTCGTCGTCACGCTCCGCCGTGGCGCTCCCGCGGCGGCGGAAGCATACGCAGCAAGCCGCGTGAACGGTAATCGCGGGACGGGGTGCGAACCATCAAAAGAGGTGGCGAAGAAGACCAAAGGATCATACATCGTGCTACACTCAGAGGTCTGAACCTCAAACAAGCGACCGCAAAACGCAGCGCACAAGCCGTTAGACCACCGGGTCAGGCCCCAATGGCGGGGCGCGACTTTGCTTGTTTGAAATCTGATTGACGCGCATGCGGTCGTCACCGACCAAGTTGGCCAGGAGTTACCCGGATTTGTCGAAGGAAGAAAAATACACGGATGCTCAGCTGACGGCTCTCGGGCTGGACCGCGCGTTGATTCCGCGGCATGTGGCGGTCATTATGGACGGCAATGGTCGGTGGGCTCAGAAGCGAGGTCTGCCGCGGATCGAAGGACATCGCCGGGGAGTGACATCGGTTCGCTGTATCGTGGAAGAAGCATCACGGATGGGAATGTCGCAACTGACCCTGTTCTGCTTCTCCAGCGAAAACTGGAAACGACCGCCGCGCGAACTGACACTGCTGATGCATCTGCTCAAACAGTATGTCATCGAAGAACGGCGTGAGATTCACCGACAGGGCCTGAGATTCAGGGTCATCGGAAAGCTGCAGCAGCTTGACCCGATGATCCAGCGCGAGATTCAGAAAACGATTGATTTGTCGGCGAACAATGACGGAATGACGCTGTGTCTTGCCGTCAACTATGGTGCCCGGCAGGAGATCACCGAAGCGATTCAGGCCATCGCCACGGCAGTGCAGACTGGCAACCTGAAACCCGACGAGATCACTGAGCAAGTCGTGGCCGATCATCTGATGACCGCCGGGATGCCGGACCCCGACCTGGTGATTCGCACAGCCAGTGAATTCCGGATCAGCAATTTTCTGCTGTGGCAGATCAGCTATGCCGAACTCTGGGTGGCCGACAAACACTGGCCGGAATTTCGCGAGGACGACTTCCGGAAGGCCCTCAAGGAGTTTGCCGGACGCGACCGCCGCTACGGCGGCCTCACGGTTGCGGCTCCGACGCCGTGAGCACCCTCATTTTCCCCCGCCGACCCCGTGTCGGTGACTTGCTGCCTTATGGCGACCGTTCCCCGATGTTCTCCAGCCCTGACAGCGGAACGTAGTAGCCTTTGTATCGCCGACCGTCTGAATACAGCATGCCGTCAGGGTCGCGAACAAGTACGGTGGCGCGTTTTGTGATCCTGTTGACGATGCCTGTCAGTTGTCGTCCCTCGAAGAGAAACGTTACCTTCGAACCGCGGCACACGCCAAGTTCTGTGCGGGCAACTTCGGCGGTCGTGACCAGACCGTGTGTATATTCCAGGTGCCCGAAGAGCCGGTGAGTGATCTCCTGAAACCGTCGCGCACGACAGTTGGAATCATTCCACGCGAGTTTCTCACAGAGATGAATCAGCTCGTGCTCGACAATTCTCTGCATCGCCTCCAGGCGGTTGTGGCAGAGCAGTCCCGTCACGGTCACCACGCGTTCTTCGCCGCGGAATGTCTGGAACAGCAGATGTGTTGACAGACTGATCTCGAAGTGCTCCCTGGATATTCCAACGAACGGAAGCCGGAATTGCTTCCACGATGTTTTGCCCCCTGCTTTTGTCATACGACGCGACAGGCGAAATTCAAGGGGCCGACCGTCCAGTGCCTTCATGCAGGCCCCTTTGAGCACTCGTTCGTCGTACAGTCGCACCATCAGTTCCAGGTCTTGCGGATGAAACGAGCGAAAGTCCGGCGATTCCATGTGCGACGAGTTCTGCAACACTTCCTGCTGGATTCCAACTAAGACCTCCGCGCGGCGGCCTTCCGGCATCGCCTCCGCCAGCGTCCGTTGCAGTTCGAGAGCAGCAGCGGGTGCGGTCCATGCTGACGGGCGAACAGAGGCCATGAATTCCTTCCGGAGCCGTCCCGGAGCAGAAACGTCAGAAACTCTGACGATCGCTTTCGAAAACTGGTGCCCATGTGCGACTGCATCCCGCATCCCGGGAAGGAATGCCCGCCATGGGACAGCCTGAAAAAAGCGCACTTGCCGGGATTTCGGGAGAGCGTCGGGGTTCGGATTACTTCGGCATCGGCAGAATGATGAGGGCATCCTCGGCAAACGATGCTTCGCCGGCTTTACCGTTGATCTTGTACTGGACCTTGAGCTGCTTGACACTGCCGGGCAACGGGTCGCCGCCAAAGCTGGTGTTGTAGCTGGCTGAGACCAGTGTGATCACTGGCAGGTCACTGGCCTGTGTCTGAATCACGTCGGTCACATCTTTTTGCGTTGCTCCGGAACCGTACTCGGCTTTGACGATCTCCAGCTTTATCTTTGCCAGTCCGGCTTTCGCGAGCAGTTCTTTGACGTCAGTTCCCTTTTCGCTGAGCTTTTGTGCGATCACAAGTGTCGCCTGAGTGGCGTCTTCCTTCAGCTCGGCAATTTGAATCGCTTTGACGGCCTGCTTGAACGTCTCCATGCTCGGGTAGCGTTTAAGCACATCCAGAACAAGTTTTTTCTCCGCCGTCTGGCGTGCGGCATCGAATGCCTTTTGACACATCTCGGCTCGCTGTTCTTCCGGAAGTACGAATTGTCGAGCGATACGGATGTAACCTCGCAGGGCGCGGACCTGATATGGGTTGGTTTGGATCTTTGCCAGATCGAGCAGGACCGGTGCCGCATCTTCCGTCATCCACTCGCCCAGCAATCGGCTGCTGATGTCCTGCAGTTGAGCATCCTTGCTCTTCGCGTTGGCACCAATGGTGGCCAGCGCTTTGGTTCCGCCCATTGCACCAAGGATTTCCAGCAGGGCTCCTTTCGTAGGAACGGATGGTGTCTTTTCGACGGCGGTCGACAGTTCCGCGGCACACGCTTCACGGTCCGCCATGCGGATGCTTGCGGCTTTCAGAGCTTGTTGTGCGATTGGTGCATCTTCCGGGTATTTCGGGGACACAACCTGCGAGACCAGCACGGACAGATTCTTGAGAGCCACCGTCTCACCCAGGGCGATCAATGCGGCTGTGCGCACAGCCTTATCAGAATGAGCGACCGCCTTCAGGAGAAGAGGTATCGCGTCAATGCGTCGTTGTCCGACAAGCTGAAGCAGCAGCGGATACATTTTCCCCTCGGCTTTCGGGAGCAGGGCGACGATCTGCGAGTCGACCTTTTCACCGGGAAGCTCGGCCAGCGTGACTTCCGCCGCCTGAGCCAGATCCGCATCGGCGTCCAGGGCAATCTGCAGCAGGGAAGAAAGGCACGAAACGTCGCCCACACGTCCAAGTGCATCAATGGCTGAGATGCGAACTTCTTTGGGGCCTTTTGTTGCGGCAGTCAGCACAGCGGTCAGTACGACGGTTTCTTTGCGGTCAGCCATGGCTTGGACGATGAGGGCAGCCCGGGCGGGCATCGCAGCGGTCATCTCGGTCACGAGGGCCTTATCAACTTCGCCGCCGGGAAACTCACGAGCCGTGCTCAATGCGACCTGAAACAATCCTTTCTCCGGCGAGCGAAACTGTTCCAGCAGGAGCGGGATACCGTCCTGGTTCCGGGCAAGAATTGCTCCACGAGTTGCCTCGATAATTCGTTGCAGTGAAACGTCGGCGTTACGCACTTCGTCGTAAATCGCCACCGCTTCAACGGATTTGCCTTCGGCCAGAAGTCGTGCAGCGCACAGCACACAGCCGTCAGCAACCGACGAACGCACTTCCGCGGGAGCGACCGCCAGCGATTTCATGAGCGATTCAGTGGCCGCACCATTTCCAATGCGTCCCAGAGCAATCGCGGCTGCCGCGACGACCTCGGTATCCTGGTCCTGCAGTTTCCCCGCGAGTGAATCGACGGCACCAGAATCGCGGCGGACGCCGATCGAATTGATCATTCCAACGAGCAATCTTCCCTGCAGCGAATCAGCCGCCGTTCGCAACGCTTCATCCGCCGCCGGTCCCGGAATGGATTCCAGTGCAATCCTTGCCCATGACGACAGTTGTTCGTCGGGCAGCAATTTCGCAAGGTCCGGCACTGCTTCGCTTGATCCGTGGATGGCCAGCTGTTTGCAGGCAATTGCCTTGTCAGCCGCTGGTGCGTCTGAGCGAAGAACTGCGAGCAGTTCATGCTCTTTCTCGGGCGATGTCGCCGGGCCGTCTGCCGTCTGAGCCCACCCGGAGCCCAACAGACTGAGCAGGGCGACAAGGAATACGAATCCAATAAACGGTCGCGGGATATTCATGAGATCGGTCCTGATGGGGAGGACTGGTGGGATAACAAGGAACCAGAATTCAACTCACACAGGTCCCATACGTGGTATAAGCCCTGTGATTCCGATCGCGATTTCAAAATCTACAGCCTCCACGGTTCACGCAATGCTTCAGATCGCAGGCGGTTTGCCTCTTCGTCGCCGACAAACATGTGTGTCGAGTTGTCATACTTGACTGTTCGATTCAGGTGCAGCGCGACATTCGCGGCGTGGCAGGCGATGTGTGCATTGCAGGCCGCGTCCGCGTTCCCTTTCGGCAGACCGCGTGTCTTCACGCAGTCGAGGAAATCGCGAACATGGAAGGTTGCCGGATAGCCGCCGATTTCTTCGACCTGTCGTCCGGCAAGCAGTTCCGGAGAGCTCAATACGAGTTTTCCGCTGTCGCCCGCTTCGACCCAACCGGTCTCGCCTTCGAACCGGACCGGGCACGAGCCCAGAGGAATCCAGCCGGTCTCCCGAAAGATCAGTTCGGTACCGTTCTCATAACGAGCAACCAATTGCCCGTCCTTCGGCGCGTCGTATTCCACAGGCGGCGGACAATCTCCGACAGCCCATTGGCAGAGGTCGACGCAATGCGAGCCCCATTCCAGGACGCCGCCGCCATTGAATGCGCCGACAAAGCCACCACCTTTTTCAAAATTGAAACCGTCAAGCAGCTTGGCATTGAACGGACGCCACGCAGCCGGCCCGAGGTACATCTCCCAGTCGACGACTTCTTTATCCGGTTCAGTTTCCGGCACCAGCCAGCCGCTCATCAAGGCCTGCATTCCAGCCGGGTGAGCATAGACTTTCGAAAGCTTGCCGAGTTTCCCGGTTCGAGCCAGATCGCAGGCAAACGCGAAGTGCGGCAGGTTGCGTCGCTGTGTGCCGGCCTGGAACACTCGCCCAGTGCGGCGCATTGTCTCCGCCAGGATCAGACTTTGTGCGATATTTTTCGTGACGGGCTTTTCGCAATACATGTCCTTGCCGGCCCTCGCTGCGTTCATTGCCATCGTCGCGTGCCAGTTCGGTCCCGTGGCGATCAGCACCGC
>Ga0163144_10009757_pt1 | contig 20570 bp, 15 predicted proteins | sample OliLak19BULKMAT1_FD_123175 | JGI IMG/M metagenome (GOLD analysis project Ga0163144, IMG submission 123175) | Freshwater microbial mat bacterial communities from Lake Vanda, McMurdo Dry Valleys, Antarctica - Oligotrophic Lake LV.19.BULKMAT1 | ecosystem: Environmental > Aquatic > Freshwater >... | reverse complement strand
GCCTAAGTGATCGCCTAAGTGATCGCCTAAAACGAGCCTTGCCCGCGCTTGCGCGAAAGCTGTCCGATGAGCGCTGCGAGCTGTTGCTGGTGCCCGGCGCCGAAGGCGTGTTTGAGGTCAGCTTTCCTGAGCATGACCGTCTGCCAATCTACGTCACCGACGCGGGCAGCAACTGGCTCTGCGTGTGCTATCTCTGGGACGAGCGGGAGATCAAGCCGCGTCAGCGCACGCGCTTGCTGGACACCCTGCTGGATCTCAATCCGGCCATTGCGCTCTCCTCGTTTGGTCGTATCGGGACGCGCTTCGTGCTGTTTGGAGCCTTGGGCCCAGATTCCTCGCACGACGATCTGGCGCTGGAGCTGGCCACGCTTGCCGAGAATGCCAGCGATGCGCTCGCAAGCCTGGCGGAGTTCCTCGTATGAGCGTGCGTGCGCGGTATTCCAGCGATGGCGAACGCTCGGTGGGTGGGAGACCGGCTTATGCCATGGTGGCATGAAGTCATCGCGCTGGTGAAAGAAGAGCTTGCCCCCGGCGCGCCAGCGCAAGGTCCCGAGGCGCTGCTTCAGGCCAGTGATTTACTGGCCCGCACAGGGCGCGACATTGCGCAAGCCCAGGCGCGCGCCGAAGCGGCTCGGCGGCGCTTGCTGCGCGCACACGCCCAGCTGGAAACCCTCACCAGAAACGCGCAAAAGGACGCGCGCTACGGCGAGCGCTTGGTCGATCTGGCGCGCGTGATCACGCACGAGAGTGAACTCATCAAGAGCTTCGACCTGCATATTGCAAGCCTCAAGCAGCTGGGTGACAACATCGCCGTGCAGATCCGCCGCCTGCAGCACGATGCCGATATGGTGGCGGCGGCACAGGCGGCACGGCGTACCGCGCAGGCAGCGCCGCAGCGCAAGCACCGCGAACCGGCGGCAAGCGAGCACGGCTTTCGCAATCAGCGCCCTGAGCAGGTGATCGACCGTCTCAAGTCGGTTACCAGCCGTAAGCCAAAACCCGGGGCGCCCAAGTGACATCGCGCAAAGCCGCGCGCGGCGGCGTCGCCACGGCTGCTGCAGCCGACAAGCTGCCGGCCGACCAGATACCGGCCGACAAGATACGGGCCGACAAGATACCGGCACGATGGCGCGCAGGACAGCGTGCACTGCGCGCCGTGCAGGTGGCGTTCGACGTCAACGAGCAGGTGATGGAGGCGGTTCGGAGCGCCGCATACCAGGCCAACCTATCGACCTCAGATCAGATTCGCATGCTGCTTCAGCTGCCGGTCGCCAAGCAAATCAAGCGCCCGCGTTTGACCATCACTTTGAGCGACGCTGACTATGCCTTGTTGGGCGAACGCTTTGCGCTGCCCGAAGATGATCGCTTGGGGATCAAGGAGCGCGCTGCGCAGGCGCTGCTTGCTTTTGCAGATTCCCAACCGGCACGCATTCGGCGAGCGCAAAAGAATGCAACCTCCCACGCCCAAGGAAAAAAGCGCCATGAGTGAGTTCTTGCTTGCCATTTCAACCTTCCCAGGTCTGTTGCCCTCGATCCTGGTCGGCGTTCTGCTGGTGTTCTGGCTGTTTGCCATCGTCGGCGCGATCGATTTCGAGTCCTTTGGTCCGGACTGGATCGGGGATGGCGCCGGTCACGACGCTGACGGCGACCTGATGCCCGGCATGTTGGTCGCGTTCGGCTTTGAGCGGATGCCGTTCTCGGTGGTGCTCAGCGCAATCGCCTTTTTCTGGTGGCTGCTCAGCGTGCTGGGGGCGCAATACCTGCTGACGTGGCTGCCACTGCCGATCTGGATGTCGGGTAGCGTCCTGCTGGTGCTGGCCTTAATCCTGGGTGTATTGCTGGCCAGCCTGTGCGTGCGACCGCTAAAGCCGCTTTTCGTCATGCACACAGCCAGCGTAGCGAGCTCTTTGGTCGGCCGCGTGTGCCGGATTACCACGCAAAGCGTAGAGCCCAACTTTGGTCAAGCCGAGGTGCGTGCCGAGGATGGCGCGCCAATCACCGTGCGCGTCTTTGCCTCGCTTCCCAACGCGCTTAGGCGCGGTTCCAGCGCCTTGATCATCGACTACGACGGCGACCAGGAGCGTTTTGAGGTGGAAGCCTATGCAGCAGCATCGACACCACTATGATCCAGCCTTCTCGGTTCCGCCCCTCGCGAGCGCTTCCGGTCGCTCAGCAAGCCCAGATTTTTGCCTTCCAATCACCAGCCAGATGTCATTTCACCAACGCCAGCGCAAAGCGCATTTTGAAGGATTAGAGCCATGACTACCTTGATCGTTGCCATCGTTGTGGGCGCCGTTTTTCTGCTTGGCTTTCTGGCCATGCTGGCGCAGTTCTACCAGAAGGTTGACCAGGGCTACGCGATGATTGTCAACACCATGCGGGCCGAACCCGACGTTACCTTCACCGGTCGGCTGGTGATTCCAATTCTGCATCGGCGCGAAGTTATGGATATCTCGATGAAGACCATCGAGATCGAGCGCGCAGGCAAGGAAGGCTTGATTTGTCGCGACAACATTCGCGCCGACATCAAGGTCAAGTTTTTTGTGCGCGTGAACAAAACGCGTGAGGACGTTCTGACCGTGGCGCAGAGCATCGGATGCGAGCGAGCCAGCAATCAGGAAACGCTGGAAGATCTGTTCAGCGCCAAGTTTTCCGAAGCCCTGAAGACGGTTGGCAAGTCGCTTGATTTCGTCGATCTGTATCAGGCCCGCGACCGCTTCCGGGACGACATCATTCGGCAGATTGGCGACGATCTTTCCGGCTATGTGCTGGAAGATGCGGCAATCGACTATCTGGAGCAAACGCCGCTCGAAAAGCTTGATCCGAGCAATATTCTGGATGCGCAGGGGATCAAGAAAATCACCGAGCTGACTGCCGAGGAGGCGGTGCGCACCAATGAGCTGCGTCGCAACCAGGAATTGCGCACCAAGAAAAAGGACGTGGAAACTCTGGAAGCCATGCTGGAGCTGGAACGGCAAAGGGCTTACGCGGAGATTTCGCAGCTGCGCGACATTTCGATCGCCAAATCGCGCGAGGAAGCGGAAGCGGCGAAGGTGAGCGCTGAAGAGCGCGCTAAATCCGAGCTGGCTCGACTGCTGGCGGAACAGCAGATTGGGGTGGCAAACGAAAATTCGCAGCGCGAGCGCGAGGTGGCAGAAAAGAATCGCCAGCGCGCGGTGGTGATCGAACACGAGAAAGTGACGCGCGCCAGGGAGCTGGAAACGGTTGACCGCGAGCGCGAGGTAGCGCTGCAGAAGATCGAAAAAGAAAAGGCGATCGAAATTCAGCGCAAGTCGATTGCCGACGTGATCCGCGAGCGCATCGTGGTCGAGCGCACGGTGGCCGAGCAGGAAGAAGCGATCAAGGATCTGCGCAACCTGTCCGATGCCGAGCGTTCCCGCAAAAGCACGGTGGTGCTGGCCGAGGCTTTGGCCGAAGAGAAGTACATCGCTGAGGTGAAGAGCGCGCAAGCCGGGGAACAGCGCGCCAAGTACAAGGCCAGTGAGGAAATGATCATGGCCGAGGCGCGCTTGAGCGTGGCCGCAAAATCCGCCGAGTCGCAAAAGCGGGAAGCAGAGGGCATCGAAGCGATGACCGCAGCGGCCGGTTTGGCCGAAGCGAAAGTAGCAATCGCCAAGGCTGACGCGGCCGAAAAACAAGGCTTGGTGGCAGCCCGGGTCAAGCATGCGGACGCCGATGCCATCAGCAAGATGGGCGCGGCACAAGCCGACGCGCTGCGCTTCAAGATGGAAGCGGAGGCGATCGGTCGCGAGAAGCAGGGCCGCGCCGAGGCCGAAGTGCGCGCCGTCGATGCTGACAGCGTGCTCAAGCAGGGTCAGGCGCAGGCCGAATCCCTGCGCTTGCGCCTGGATGCGGAGGCCTCAGGTCGGGCACGTGCCGGGGATGCCGAAGCGCAGGCAATTGCGGCGCGTTTGGCGGCTGAAGGCACCGGCCTGAAGGAAAAGTTCGAGGCGCTGGCGCAGATGAGCCCCGAAATTCGCGCTCACGAAGAGCAGCGCATGGCCCTGGACTACAACCATGCCGAAGCCATGCGTCAAATCGAATCCAGCCAGGCGATCGCGCGCGAGCAGGCATTGGTGCTGTCCACGGCGCTGCAGGTGGCGAAGATCGAAATCGTGGGCGGCGATGGCGCGTATTTCGAGCGCTTCCTGCGCGGATTGTCGATCGGGCGCACGCTGGATGGCGTCATGGATCGCAGTCATAGCCTTAAACATGTCGCGGGCGACTACGCAGCGGGCACCCGCAATCCGGTCGACGATGCCAAGTCCCTGTTGTCCGCGCTTGGCGGCGCCGACACCATCCGTGATCTCAGCATCAGCGCACTGATGCAGAAGCTCAGCGCGGCTGGCAAGCACGAAGAACTTGGCGTGCTGCAGCGATTGCTGGAAGACCAAAAAGCAGGCTGAGTTTATGTCGACCGGCCGGCGGTTGAAGTTCGGCCACAAGTCCATGCTGGGGGCGCTTGCAAGCGCCCCCAGCAGGCCCAGAGGCGCCGATCTGAAGGCGCACCCGGGCACCCAGTTTGCATGCTGAAAGAGGCGCGCGATGTCAGACCAACAATTGACCACGTTTGAGCTGCTTAAAAGTCGCTTGGCCAAAGCCGCCCTGGATTTGCGCGCGCGCGCCGATGCCTTGAACGTGCAGCGCCTTGAGCGCTATCCGCGGGCGGATTTGAAGCTGCTGGCGCGCTACAACGCGCGCACCGAAAACAATGCACACGCGCGTGATTTGGTGCGCGTCGGTCACATGTTTCTGTTTGGCTTTCAGGTGCAAATGGGGCTCAAGCGGGAAACCCAGGTCGAGGACGTGTTCACTCTCTATGAGCTGGCCGGCGAACATGCGGACGAACTGAAGCTGGTTGAACAGGCCGGCAGCTTTTTGGCCGACGCGCGCTTTGGCAACGATTTTCGGGAGCTGTTTACCTACTACCGCGCGACCACGCTGGACCAATTGCGGATCATCGATGACAAGCTGCTGATGATTTTCAAAACCGGCATCCAGGCCAGTGATAAGCGGGTTTTTCGTTTTGCGCTGGATCGCGCTGGGAATGCCACGTACATCGATTCGCGCGGCGACCGCGATCATGTGCTGCCGCACACGCACGACTTCGAGTGGAGCGTTGCCACGCGTGACCGGCACGTGCCTGGCCGGCATCCGCACATCAATATTGATGACGCCGTGTTTGTGGAAACCATCAGCGGTGACCTGACCATCAAGGTGGAGAACAACACCGAAAGTGGGCTGGGGATTTACAGCGAATCGGTGGAGGACAAGAACCAGTCGCTCGCTGACGCCGAGGTCGCATTCGCCAGCTTCAAGCACCTGATCTTGCTGCGCATCAAGCCATATCGGGAAACCACAACCCGCTATCTGGTGTTTAATCGGCGCACTCAGAGCGTGACCCGCATCGACGAGATCGGGCACAGCTGCCGGCAGCTGCCGGAAGACCACGGTTTAGTGTTTGCCGGCGGCTATTACCTGGAAAGCGGCGACTACAAGCGCTTTGCCGAGCTTGGCCACGATTTTTCCGGCTACAAGCTCAAGCGGCAGGTGCGTGCGCCCAATGGCGAAGACGTGCTGTACGTGTTTTACGAAGATCAGGCCGGTCGCTATGCGCTGCTGACCTATAACCTGATCGCGCGCGCCATGGCCCCGCCGCTGTTGGCGGAAGGCTATGCGCGCATGAGTGACGGACGGCTGCTGGTGTCCACGCCAGAATCTGGCGAGCCGACGCGAGTCCATATCGTGCAGCTGTGGCAGTCGCCCTTTGCCGATCTGGAGCACGCTGCGGCGCAAACCCGCAGCGATGGCTTGATGGGCAAGCTTGGCAACGCCACCTTGGTGCGCGCCATTGCCGAACTCAAGCAGCTGTCCGATGTTGCCGAGTCGGTGCGCGGAGAACGCGATTTCGAGCGCTTGATCCGCATGGCCGGCAAGTGCCTGGATGCCTATCCATTTCTGGCCGAGGCCGAGTTGGGCAGCATCGACGGCGCGATCAAGGCCGTTGGTGAGACCGGGCGTTCCGCGCTCGACGCCTATGACCAGTTGGAGCGCAGCCGCAAGGCCGCCCGCGCCAGCGTGCAGCGTGAAGAGCTGACCACGTCCGAGCTGCTGAGCAAGATCGCCAGCCTGCTGTGGAACAAGCCAGAAGACTTTGTGCTGGCGATAGCGCAGATCAAACGCAAGCTGGGCGAAGTCGAACGCGTTGCCGGCGAGCCGCACGTGGACGCCGCGGCGATCGTCACCATCAAGCAGCGTTTGGCCGATGAACTTGGCCGCACCGGTTTGCGTGCGATGAAATATTTTGCCGATCCGCGAGCTTTTCAGGCCCTGAGCGAAGGCCTGGGCAAGATTGAAGCGGAAACTACCCACGCCGAGAGCAGCAGCAAGCTGAAGCCGATCGAGCACCAGCTCGACGAGCTGTCGATCTCGCTTGATGGCCTGAGCGAGCTGATTGGAAGTTTTGAGGACACCGACGCCAAGGAGCGTGCCGAACTTCTGGCCGCCACCGGCAAGTTGTTTGGACGCGTTAATCGCGCACGCGCCAATTTGCGTGCGCGGCGCGAGATTCTGGTGGAGTCGGAAACTGAGGTCGAATTCTCGGCCCAGCTGGCGGTATTGGAAGAATCCAGTTCCAGCCTGCTGGCGCGCGCGGCAGATCCGCAGGCCATTGAAGACGCGCTTGCGGTGGCCATCAGTCAGGTGGAACAGCTGGAAACCCGGTTTGGCGCCAGCAGCAAGTTCGTGCAGGCGCTGACCACCCGGCGCGAAATGCTGCTGGAAGCATTTGAGGCGCGCCGCGAATCGCTCACGCTGCAGCAAAAGGCGCGTGTCAACGCGCTTGCCGATTCGGTGCGCCGCGTTCTGGATGGTTTGCCGCGTCGGCTTGCCAAACTCAGCGAGCCCGAGGCGATCTTCGCCCTGTTCGCGGGCGATCCGCTGATCGCGCGCGCGCAAACGCAGATCAAGGAGCTGCGTGCGCTGTCCGAGCCGGTGCAGGCGGACGAATTTGATTCGCGCCTGCGCGGGCTGCGCGATTCGGCGCTGCGCGATCTGCGCGATCGCCAGGAGCTTGGCGACGGGCAGTTCATTGCGCTGGGCAACAAGCGCTTCACGGTGGAGCGCCGTGCGCTGGATGTCGCGGTGGTGCAGGATGCCCAGGGACTGCACACCGTGCTGACCGGCACCGACTACAAGCGACGGCTGCCGTTTGACGACGCGGAGCAGTTTGCAGCCGTGCGCGAGCAAACGCTGCCAAGCGAAAATGCCCAGGTGTATCGCGGCGAATTCCTAGCCTGGCAGCTGCTGCTGCATCCCGACCTGCCGCCCGTGACTGCCGGCATTGATGCGCTCGCGCCGTGGGTCACCAGCCAAGCCGGTGCGCGGCAGGTCGAGGACTATCAGCGCGGCGTGCATGATGCGGACGCTGCGGCGATTCTGCTGGTGCTGCGCCAGCTCAGCGCGCAAGCGGGTTCACTGGCGCTGGCCGCGCCGCTGCGTTTGGCGGCGCAAGTAGTCTTGGCTGGCTGGCAAGGCAGCGTGCTGGAGAGCGCGCGCGTTCAGGGGCAAACCTTGGCTTGGCTGGCCCACACGCACGGGCCGCAAATCATGGCGCGCACGGTGCCCGAGGCTTGGATCAAAGTGATCCAGGATGCCGCCCGCGACGTGCTCGGCGAGAGCCTGAGTCTTGAGCAGGCGCTGGGTGCGGCTTTGCATTTGGCGCAAGCGTTGGCGCAGCCGGATTTGCACCTGCCGGTGGAAGCCGGGGCGGCTGATCTTGCCGAGGCCTGGCTGCATGCCGCGCCGCGTGCGGTGGCAAGCAGTCTGGCCGATGACCGACTGGCGCTTCCGGAACGCTATGCCTTAGCGCGCGCCGCGCTCGAGCACTTGCCCGCTGACGCCATGGCAAACGCGGCCGCAAATCTGGCCGAAAATCCGGTTTCAAGTCCGCCCCAGGGCGCGACCCCGCTCGCGGCAGCAGGGGCGACAGCTGGCTTGCTGCCAAGCGGGGCAACCGGGTCTCCGGAGCAGCGCATGGAAGCGGCGCTGATGTTGATTCTTCCCGGCCTCAAGCGCGTGCGCATGAACGTGTCGGTGCGCGCTAAAGTGAGCGGGCTGCTGGGCACGCATGCGCGGATTCGCGGCGGCGAGCTGCTGCTTGATCTGCCCGAGTTCGGCCAGCGGCTGGGCGATTTTTGCGCGCGTTTGCTGCCCAAGTTCCGCGACTATGCGCGTCGCAAGCAGGCCCTCGCGGCCAGCGAGCGCGCCCGTTTGCGCCTGGATCAGTTCAAAGCCAAGCCCCTGGCTGGATTCGTGCGCAATCGTTTGATCGATGAGGTCTATCTGCCCTTGATCGGCAACAATCTTGCCAAGCAAATCGGGGTTGTCGATGACGCGCGCTCGGACCGCTCAGGACTGCTGCTGCTGATTTCTCCGCCGGGTTATGGCAAGACCACGTTGATGGAGTATTTGGCGGACCGGCTAGGGATGATTTTTGTGCGCATCAACGGCCCGACGTTGGGTGACTTGGTGCGTGGCTTGGATCCGGCGGTGGCGCCGCACAAAGCGGCCCGCGAGGAGCTGGAAAAGCTGTCGCTGGGTTTGGCGATGGGCAGCAACGTGATGCTTTACGTCGATGACATCCAGCACACCAGTGCGGAGTTTCTGCAGTCGTTTATCTCACTGGCGGACGGCACGCGGCGCGTTGATGCGGTGGTGGACGGCGAGGCGCGCAGCATTGATTTGCGCGGCAAGCGCTTTGCCATCGTGATGGCGGGCAATCCGTACACCCAGGCCGGGCAGGCGTTCAAAATTCCCGATATGTTGGCCAATCGCGCCGATACCTACAATCTGGGTGATGTGCTGAATGGACGCGAGCGCTTGTTCGCCGATTCCTATCTTGAGAACACGCTGAGCGCAAATCCCCTGACCGCGCCCTTGGTCGAGCGCGGTCGCGCCGCCATTGATCGCGCGCTCAAGGCGGCGCTTGATCCTGACGCGCCGCTGCCGGAAGGTTTGCCGCGCGCGAGCGAAGCGATCGCGGTTTTGAAGCGCGCCGTGCAGGCCCGCGACGTGTTGATGCGGGTCAATAGCGCCTATGTTGAATCCGCCGCGCAAGACGACGCGTATCGCAGTGAGCCGGCTTTCAAGCTGCAGGGAAGCTACCGCAACATGATCAAGCTCATGGCGCAGCTCAACCCGCTGCAGTCCGCGGCGGAGCTGGACGCGCTGATTCGCGATCATTATCGGGGCGAGGCGCAAACCTTGGCCGCACGCGCGGAAGAAAATCTGCTCCGCTTGGCGCATCTGATCGGTGACCCAAGTGCCGAAGAGCAAGCGCGCTGGGCGCAAATAGTGCAGGACTTCCGGCGCATGCAGGCGCAAGGCGGCAAAGATGCCGATGGCAGCACGCGCATCGCGCAGGTGCTGGGAGGCATCTCGGTCGCGCTGCAGCAGCAAACCGAGCGTGAAACGGACAGCCAGCAGCGCATCGCTTCGGCGCTGCACCAGCAGGGCGAGCGCGAGCAGCAGGGTCAGGCGCGAATCGCCGTTGCGGTTGGCGACCTGGCGTCACGGATAGAAAATGCGCCGGGTTGGGCTGGGCTGCAATCCGCGCTTGCCGAGCTGGCGCGCGTGGGCCAAACCGGGCCCGCGCTGGAAGCGGTGGCGAAAGCGCTCGCCGGACAATTGCAGCAAACCCAAAGGGTGGTTGCGGCGATCGCACAAAGCTTTTCCGCGCTCAAGGACGTGGCCGAGCGTCCGCAGCAGCTGGTCGCGCCAACCGAGTTGGAAGCCAGCCTGAAGAGCATGGCGCGCGCCTACGAGGAAACTCTGGTGCCCTTGGTTTCCGCCCTGCATCACAAGATGACGCTGGATCATTCGCTTTGGGAAAGCGTGCGCAGCATCCGCACGGATCTGGATGAGGTGTTCAAACGCAATGCGGCTCGCCGAGCGCCGCCGAAGGCTGGCACGGATAAGGCTTAATTCGAAAACGCTCCTGCACAAGCAATCACGTTTTCTTGCGTTCTTGACCAGGGCGTCGTGAATTGCCGCCAAGCGCGTCGCGCTGAACGCCAATCGAGGTGCCTCATGAACGATAAATCATTGATCGCCGCACTGTTCCTCCGCACTGATCCTCCGCACTGATCCACAACGGGGGGGGCGGGCGCTAGCAGAGCAGGCTCGCGCCGCCTGGCTCCCCCGGCGCGGCTGCCTACCAAGAGAGCTGTGCCATGAAAGCTATGCCATGAAAGTCAGGCGGCCATGAAGTATCCGCCGTTCACTGGAATATTGGCCCCGGTGATAAAGCCGGCATCGTCAGCGGTCAGGAACTCCACCGTGCGGGCAATTTCGCTGGGTTCGCCAATGCGCCCCACCGGAATGCTGGCGATGATCTGGTTGCGAATGGCTTCCGGAATGGCTTCCACCAGCGCGGTGCGGCAGTAGCCGGGGGAGACCGCGTTGACCGTGACGCCCTTGCGCGCCACTTCACGCGCCAGAGCCATGGTGAAACCGAGCAAGCCCGCCTTCGAGGCGGAATAGTTGGTTTGGCCAAATTGACCGGTCTGACCATTGACCGAGCTGATGTTTACGATGCGCCCGAAGCCGCGCTCGCACATGCTGTCGATCACGTGGCGGGTCAGGTTGAACGCGCCGTCAAGATTGACGCGCAAAACATCGATCCACTGGTTCTTGGCCATCTTGCGGATGGTGGAATCGCGCGTGATGCCTGCTGCGTTGACCAAGATTTCGATCGGGCCGTACTTGGCTTCAATGCGCTCAGCAAAAGCTGCGCAATCGTCGTACTCGGCAACGTTGATCGGCTCAAAGCTGATCAGATCGCCAAAACTGGCCACCTCGGACTTGAAAGCGTCTACGCGCTCGGTGCGGGCGGCAAGATCTGCTGCCACCACGCGCCGACCTGCGCGCGCCAGATATTTGCAGATTTCGGTGCCAAGACCGCCGATGCCCCCTGTTACCACTGCTAAACGCATTGCTTGCTCCTTAACAAAGGCGCCGCAGACAAGATGATGCAGCGCAACATCCGCATGGTATGGAAGCAGTCAGTGAAGCGTCAAATATTTGCCGCAGTGCAAAAGAAAAGATTTGGCACTTAGCAGGGTTGATCGGCGCGCGCACGCAAACGCGTATCGCTGCGCCACACATCGGCTTTGGCGCCGAACCCAGTCGCGCAGGATGCGTTGAGGAACCAAATGCATCGATGAGCCGATCAGTTCAAGTCCCGCTGCTGCCCGCGTGTCAAAGGTGCGTCGATCGGCGCGAATCGCCGGCGAGGGTCACCCTGCGTTCGGACTTTCATGGCACGAAGCCACCCCGGAGCACGAAACTCGTCGCACCAGCCATGAAGTTAGATTTCGCGCCGGCCTTTATCTTGCATCAGGGCAGTTTACCCAGCCATTCGTCATCGCTGCCTTCATTGACGCCTTCAAACAGGAAGGTGCTGAGGTAGCGTTCGCCGGTGTCGGGAAGGATGCTCAGAATGACGCTGCCTTCGGGCACTCGAGCAGCCAGCTTGAGTGCGGCAGCAAAGGTTGCGCCCGATGAGATTCCGGCGAATATGCCTTCCTGCGCGGCCAGCGCCCGGGCGGTATCACGCGCTTCGATATCATCAATCGGAATATTGTCATCAAAAATGGTTCGGTCCAGCACGCTCGGAATGAAGTCCGGCGTCCAGCCCTGGATCTTGTGCGGCTTCCATTCGGCTCCGGCAAGCAGTGCGGCGCCAGCGGGCTCGGTGGTGACGATCTTCAGCTCCGGTCGGGCCAGCTTGAGCATTTGCCCGGCCCCGGTCATGGTGCCGCCCGTGCCCCAGCCGGTGACAAAGTAATCCAGGCGTTTACCGGCAAAGTCGCGCAGAATTTCCGGGCCGGTAGTGTTTCGGTGATAGGCAGGATTGGCCTGATTATTGAACTGATCGGCCAGGAACCAGCCGTGCTCCAGCGCCAGCTCACTGGCCTTACGCACCATGCCCGAGCCGCGCTCGGCGGCTGGGGTCAAGATTACCTTGGCGCCCAGCGCGCGCATCAGCTTGCGCCGCTCCACTGAAAAGGTTTCCACCATGACGGCAATGAAGGGGTAAGCGCGCGCGGCGCACACCATGGCAAGCGCTATTCCGGTGTTGCCGCTGGTGGCTTCGACCACAGTCTGGCCTGGCTTGAGCACGCCCCGGCGCTCAGCATCCAAAATGATCGCAAGTGCGAGTCGGTCCTTGACCGAGGACATCGGGTTGAACGCCTCTACTTTCACGTACATCGGGATGCCGACTGGCGCGAGCCGGTTGATGCGCACTACGGGGGTATTGCCGATGGTGTCAAGAATGCTGTCGTAGATCATGTCGTCCTCAAGCTGGCTCTGATGGCGTGGATTCTGCCCCGATCAAGCGAGAACAGCATCCTCCTATGCGCGCGCCGTGCCGCTCGCGCCAAGTATCGCGCGTGAGCTTCACCCACTCGTCACCTCGTTTCTGTCGTCTGTGGAGCAGCCTCAAAGCACGCTGCAGATTTCTTCGAAAGACTTGCGAGTGATCGCCGGGACCATGCAGTCGTCACTCGGATAGCCGGCCACCAGCAGCAAGTAAGGCATCTCGTTTTTCGGTCGGGCGAGCAGTTCGTTGAGGAAGCCCATCGGCGACGGCGTATGCGTCAGCGTCGCCAAACCTGCGTGATGCAGGGTTGCGATCAAAAATCCGCACGCGATCCCGACCGACTCATGTGGGTAGTAGTGCTTGATCTTACCGCCATCCGGGGCCACGCCAAAGCGCTCATAGAACACTGCAATCAAGATTGGAGCCTGCTGAAGAAACGGCTTCTCGGCATCGGTGCCAAGCGGCGCCAAGGCGCGCAGCCATTCATCGGGGGCGCGCTGCTTGTAGAACGCGCGCTCTTCCGCCTCGGCGGCGTCACGCAGGCGCGCACGCAGGACCGGGTCGCGGATCACGACAAAGCGCCAGGGCTGCTGATTGGCGCCACTTGGTGCCGAACCTGCGGCCGCGACCGCGTCTTCCACGATGCCATCGGGCACCGCGCGGGTAGAGAACTCGCGAACCGTGCGTCGCCGGGCCAGCTCCTGCGCCATCTCGCGAGCGCGCGCCTGCATCACTTCCGGTGCGTATTCCCGGTACGTTGAAAGGGCTTGCATGGGCATCAGATCAGTTTCGCGCTATGGGTGAGGCTGATCCTTACACGTTCCGGTGCTTGCCGTGAAGCAGGTTTAGCTTGTGGATTCTGCGACTGCGCCTAGCGGCTCCGCGCAGAATGACCGGAGTAGGGTTCCTTGCAGCCCCAGAACCGTCATCGCGCGCGAAGTCGCGGAATCCATGAGTGCAAAATGCAAAACTCGCTCAGCTCAGCCAAACCGGAAGGTCGTAGATTTTGCGACTGCGTCTAGCGGCTCCGCGCACAATGACGGTTGGTGGCTGCGCCTAGCGGCTTCGCGCAGAATGACGGCTGGTGGGTGCGCCTAGCGGCTCCGCGCACAATGACGGTTGGCATATGACGCGCCTGCTATTGGCCCTGTCCCAACGCGAATCCATTTTCGCCGTCAAACGTGCACAGATTCTCGGTCTTGATCACGTCCACGTGGCCCTCGGTGACGCGCGCCAGCAGGGCAATGATGTCGCTATGCTGGATGCTTGCTCCGGGCGCGGCCACAAAGCGGCAGCGCCAATGATCGGTGCAGAAGGTTTCCGGGAAGCCATTAGGCCAAACTTTGACGCCTCGGTTGGTGATCATCTGGAGCTTAAGCGTCGGCGTGGACAGGGTGGTCAAGCGGCCAGCGAGGAAATCCGGTGAGTTGTCGGGTGAATGCACGAACACGTCGACGCCGATCATTTCCTTGCGCGCTGGCGCCCGGCGGGTGTACAGCGGCTTGGCCGGGCCGGTCTTTTCAGCCGGATTGAGGTAGCGCACCGCGGCAAAGTGCCTCGGCTCCTGCCCTAAGCGCGCGATCACCGCTTGCGCGAACTCTGCGCTGCCCAGCACTTCGGTGCTGCGTTCACCCTTGAGATCGGCGGTGTGGCAGCCGTCTTCCAGGGTGCGCAGCCAGGCATTGTGAATGCGCTCGGCAATCGGGGCTTGGCGGATATGAATCAGCATCATCACCGCTGCCAGCAGCAAGCCGCTCGGATTGGCGATGTTCTGGCCTGCAATGTCGGGTGCGCTGCCGTGAATGGCTTCAAACATGGCGACGTGTTCGCCAATGTTGGCGCTGCCTGCCAGGCCGATGCTGCCGGTCATTTCGGCCGCCACATCGCTGATGATGTCGCCATAAAGATTGGGCGTAACGATCACATCGAAGCGCTCGGGCTGGGTGGCGATGCGTGCGGCGCCAATATCGATGATGTAGCGCTCTTTTTGGATCTCTGGATACTCAAGGCCGATCTCTTCGTAAACCGAATAAAACAGCCCGTCGGTCATCTTCATGATGTTGTCTTTCACCATGCAGGTCACCTTGCGGCGGCCGTGGCTGCGCGCGTACTCGAATGCATGCCGCACGATCTTCTCGCAGCCGGGGCGCGTGATCAGCTTCAGGCACTGAAACACTTCATCGGTTTGCCGATGTTCGATCCCGGCGTACAGATCCTCTTCGTTCTCGCGCACGATGACTATGTCCATTTTCGGGTGCAGCGTGTCGACAAACGGCGCGTAGCTAATGCACGGGCGCACATTGGCATACAGCCCCAAAGTCTTGCGCACGGTCACGTTGAGGCTTTTGTAGCCGCCACCGGATGGCGTGGTGACCGGCGCCTTAAGGAAAATCTTGGTGCGCCGCAGGCTGGACCAGGACTCATTGGTAATGCCGGAGGTATTGCCCGACAAATAGACCTGCTCACCGATCTCAATGCGCTCGGGCGCCAAGCGCGCACCTGCCGCGGTCAAGATCGCCAGGGTGGCGGTCATGATCTCCGGCCCAATGCCGTCGCCATACGCAATGCTGATTGGCACGCGTTCGACGCTGGTTGCGGCGATGCTTGCTGCGGCACCGCCAGCTTCAATCTGCCAGTCAGCATGGGCAGGGTTTTGCTGCTTCGGATGGGCTTGGCTCATGAAGGCGCTCCTGGAAAAGTGCGCGCACTCTAGGCAAACTGAGTCATCAAGAAAAATACTTAGTTCCTATCCAACTCATAGATGAAAAGCTATGCCTAACCCGCTGCGTCGTTTGATGCGCATTACCCCACAGCAGCTGCGCGCCTTCGAGGCAACGGCGCGGCTGGGGTCGATCACGCATGCTGCAAGGGAACTGCACGTGTCGCAGCCGACCGTCAGTGTTCAATTGCGCCAGCTCGCAAACGCCGTGGGTGAGCCGCTGGTCGAAATTCTGGGACGTCGTTTGCGTCTCACTCAGGCTGGCGAAGCGCTGCACGCCACGATTGGCGAGCTCAGCGATTGCTGGCAGCGGCTGGAATCCCACCTGGCGGAGGCCCGAGGCTTGGTGCGCGGGCGTTTGCGCATTGCTGCGGTGACCACGGCGGAGTACTTCGTGCCGGATTTATTGGGCCCGTTTGCTGCAGCGCACCCCGGCGTGGAGATCGAGTTGGCGATCGAAAACCGCGACCGCGTGGTCGAGCGTATGCAGCGCAATTTGGACGATCTGACCGTGATGATGCTGCCGCCGGACGCCTTGCCGCTGGAACGGGTGCCGTTTCTTGACAATCCACTGGTGGTGATCGCGGCGCGCCAGCATCCGCTGCAGGGGCGGCCCCTGGCACTGGATGAGCTTGCGCAGCAGCGCTGGCTGATGCGCGAGCAGGGCAGCGGCACGCGCAAAGTGGCCGAGCAGCATTTCGCCGAATGTGGCTTTGTGCCCAGGGTGGCGATGAGCCTGGGCAGCAACGAGGCAATCAAGCACGCCGCCGCAGCAGGTTTGGGCGTGGCGGTTGTGTCCGAGCTGGCCGTGCGCGTGGCAGGCACGCTTGATCCGGCGCTCACCGTACTCAACGTGCACGGCTTCCCTCTGCGGCGGCAATGGTTCGTGGTCTGGCGCAAGGATCAGCATCACAGCGTCGCGGCCAAGCGCTTCGTGCAATACCTGCAAACGCGTGCAGACGCGCTTGGTGGCTCGGCAACAGGGTGAACTGACCTGCTGTGGGTTGAGGTTTGGCTAGCGGCAGCAGCTTTTTCCCCACCTGCGCGAGCTCTGAATCCGCCATCGCCCCGCCCGCCGCAGCTTCATTGTTCTTTGCCGCGCGCACCGCGCGTGCGCCCTATCGCCTGCCTGCCGGGCCGGATGTGCTGCAGCTGGCGGTGACTTACAGCGGCAACGGCGCCACGCTCACCGGCAGCGCGAATGACACCCGCTTCAATCCCGCAAGCGAGCCTTCGCAAAGCATCGCGGGGGTCAATCTGTTCAACGCCCGCCGTGGCAAACCTCCGTTCCGGTAGCCAGCTTCAATGCCAGTGATGGCAACTTCAACAGCAGTGTTGAGGCGCTGAGATTGACGCTCAGCAATGCGCAGCTGCCCGCATTTGCGAACACGCTGTACTACGCGCAAGCGGTGGATGCGGCTGGCAATGCCGGTCCGGTGAGCGCGCTGTTTATGCGTCCCAATGCAATACCCAGCGTGTTCCGCAATGGCTTCGAGGGCTGACCTGGGCTGACCTGCGTTGCCGGTAGGCGTCGGCCACTTTGGCAGCACTGCTGCATCACCCCAAAGCGCCACGCCCAAAAACATCCCAACAGCTCAGATTTTTCGCGCGTTGGGGCGTAACATCGGCGCCAACGTGGAACCCTCGGAAGGAGGGGATGATGCTCAGGCGCACACTTGGAGGCTGGCCGCTGCGCGCGCTTTTCAGCGCAGGCGTCTGTGGCTTGGCAACGGCCCAGACTGCGCTGGTCGACCCGCAGCTCTATCGCAGTTCGCGGGCGCCCCAGGCAATCGTGGTGATTATGCGTGACGGACTGCCGCGCGCTGCTCTGCTGGTCCCGGAGGCAGGCGATGCGCGCGCGCAGGCGGTCTACACCCGCTTGGTTACCCACGCTGACGCGTCACAGTCCGGCGTGCGCGCGCTCCTGCGTGAGCGCGGCACCCGCTTCACGGCGTACTCGGTGGTCAATGCGCTGAGCCTGCAGGCCGATCCGCAGCTGCTGAACCAGCTTGCTCAGCGCCCGGATATCAAGGAAATTATTGCCGATCGCCCCTACCGCATGGCGCTGCCGGCCACGCAGGAAAGCCGCGAGGCGGCCAATCGTGCCGTTGAACCCAGCATCAGCCTGATCAATGCGCCGCAGGTGTGGGCGCGCGGTTTTCGCGGACAGGGTGTGACCGTGGCGAGCGCCGACACCGGCGTGCAGTGGAACCATCCGGCCTTGCGGGACAAGTATCGCGGCTGGCATGGCAGCGGCGCTGAGCACGCTTACCATTGGCACGATGCCATACATGCCAATGGCGGCGTTTGCGGCGCCAACGCCGTCGCCCCGTGCGATGACAACTCGCACGGCACGCACACCGTGGGCACCATGCTGGGCTCACTCGGCGCAGACCAAATGGGTGTGGCGCCCGAGGCGAAATGGATCGCCTGCCGCAACATGGATCAAGGCAACGGCTTGCCCAGCACGTACATCGAGTGCATGCAGTTCTTCCTGGCACCGACGGACGCCGAAGGCAACAATCCGCGCCCGGAGCTTGCGCCGCACGTGATCAACAATTCATGGGGCTGTCCGCCCAGCGAGCAGTGCACGCCGGTCAACATTCTGCGCGACGCGATCGCCAACCTGCGCAGCGCGGGCGTGCTTTTTGTTGCTGCGGCCGGCAATTGGGGATCCGCGTGCGGCACCGTGCAGGACCCGCCGGCCATTTATGACGAGAGCTTTGTGGTCGGCAACACCACGCTTAGTGACACCATGAACGGGTCCAGCTCGCGCGGGCCGGTGACCGTGGACGGCAGCAATCGACTCAAGCCCGACCTCAGTGCGCCCGGAACCGGTATTCGTTCGACCATCCCAGGTGGCGGTTACGGCGTCAAATCCGGCACCAGCATGGCGGCGCCTCACGTCGCAGGAGTTGCCGCGCTGTTGATGTCTGCCGATCCCAGGCTCAAGCGCAATCCTGAGCGGCTTGAGCAGCTATTAAAGCGTGGCGTGAGACCGGTCAACCTGACCCAGGTCTGTGGCGGGATTCCCGCCAACCAGTTTCCCAACCCGGTTGCGGGTCATGGACGTATTGATGCCTTGAAGGCGCTTGATTTGATCAGCCTCTTCGGCGATGGTTTCGAAGCCACCACTCATCTTGTGACCTTGGGTCCGGCTGTGACCTTGGTTCCGGCCGCGACCCTGGTTCCAAGGGTCATTTCCATACTCCCCGAAAAGGATTCGCTATGAAGCCGCTGTACACCGCTGTTGCCACCGCCACGGAAGGCCGAGATGGCCATGCCCGAAGTTCTGACGGCGTACTGGACGTCAATCTGTCGATCCCCAAAGAAATGGGAGGGCCGGGCAAAGCTGGCGCAACTAACCCTGAGCAGATGTTTGCCTGCGGCTATGCAGCCTGTTTTGGCGGCGCGATCGGCTTTCTGGCGCGCACCGAAAAGCGTCCCTTGAAAGACGTTCAAGTCACCGCCAAAGTCACCATTGGCGCCAAGGATGGCGGTGGCTTCCAGCTCGCAGCGGAGCTTGAAGTGCGCTTGCCCGAACTCAGCCGCGCAGATGCCGAGGCTCTGGTTGAGCGCGCGCACCAGGTGTGTCCTTACTCCAATGCCACGCGCGGCAATATGGAAGTGAAGCTCACCGTCATTGACTGAATCGCTTCCGAGCCCAGATGGCGCAACGCTGGAAACCCGGCGCTGGCTACAGCGCCTGAGAGACCGCGCCTGGTCACTTGGTTTTGACTGGCTGCGAGTGGTTCCCGCCGCTCCGGCGCTGCACTTTGCGTTTTTCGAGCGCTGGCTGGAGCGCGGGAATGCTGCCGATATGGGCTATCTGGAGCGTGGCGCGGCAGCGCGGCGGGACCCCGCGCTGCTCAGTCAAGGCAGTCCGGTCTATCGATCGCTGATCGTGCTCGGGGTTGATTTCTATCGTCACGCGGTGCCCGAGTCGCTGCTCAAGGACCCGTCGCGGGGGCGCATCGCTCGCTATGCCTGGCGGCCTGATTATCACGCGGTGATCAGGCCGCGCTTGATCGAGCTTGATCACGTATTGCGTGAGTGCTCGGGACGCATTGAGCCCGGCAAGGCCTTCGTCGATGCCGGGCCGGTATTGGAGCGCGATTTTGCAGCCGCCAGCGGACTCAGTTTCACCGGCAAGAACTGCATGAGCATCGTGCCTGGGCATGGCTCGCATCTGTTTTTAGCCACGTTGAGCGTGCCGGAGCTGTTGCCCTACGACGCGATGCCCGCAACGCTGCCTGAGGAGCCTGCACCGGATCAGGTGTTGAACGGATTGCCGCCCAAGCTGCGCCTTCCGGTGCGCGAATTGGAGGTCAATGGTCGCCTGCGCACCGGGACCTGTGGTGCCTGTGCCCGCTGCCTGACGCAGTGTCCGACGCAAGCTTTTGTCGGGCCGTTTCACCTGGATGCACGTCGCTGTATCAGCTACTGGACGATCGAGGCCAAAACGCTGGCGCCGGAGCCCTTGCGGGCAAGCTTTGGCAACTGGATCTTTGGCTGTGATGATTGCCAGGACGTGTGTCCCTGGAATCATCAGAGCTCAGGGCAGGGCGCGCGGATTCCGGAACTGCGCGAGCGCCCCGAGTGGATGGCGCCGCCGCTGCTGGATGGTTTCGCGCCCGAGCATCCGTACTGGCTTGACGAGCGCGCCTTCGCAGATCAATTCCGACACTCGCCGATGCGGCGCGCGAAACGCTTTGGAATGCTGCGCAACGTGTGTCTGGCGCTCGGCAACTGGGCGGACGCGGCAACGATTGCGCCCTTGCGGGCACTGCTTGAGGGCAATAATGCTTGCCCGAGTCCTAGCGTACGCGCCGCCGCGGTTTGGGCTTTGAGGCGCGTCACCCACAAGCACCCGGACGCCGCTCGCGGGCTGCTCCAACAACTACAGGCGCATGAGCACGAGCCGTGCGTGCTGCAGGAGTATCAGAGCCTGCAAGCGGACGGCTAGCCCGCATTCCGGTTCCGCGTAGGCCCAGAGCGCACGCCGCGAGACCCGACGCACGCGATGAACATGTAGGGGCGCGATTTATCGCGTCCGAGTGAAGTCCCAGACGCAAGCGTGGCAGTCCGGTGCCCAGATAAACTTCTCCCAATTCCGTTTAAGGCAATCAATCTAACCCGCCCGGACTTATTGGCGCCGAGGGCGCCTGGGTGCGTTGGTTTAAGGAAACTGTGAGCTTGAAAAACGGGATGACTATAGACGTCTAGACGTCTGTAGGCTCGAACTCGAAATAACCGGCCCGAACTTTGGATGTCTAATATGTGTCTTCTGCGATCTCGCCGAAATGACGATCAAGCCGCTGGCCGGCTTTACTGCCAGCTCGTTCCCGAAACTCACTGAAGCCGAATACATCGAACTGGTGGATTGGACCGGGCGCCAATGGGATCCAAACAAACCCGGCAAAATCGCCGACACCGAACCACCCG